>Ga0193752_1000134_pt1 | contig 98239 bp, 83 predicted proteins | sample H1c1metaG_FD_144924 | JGI IMG/M metagenome (GOLD analysis project Ga0193752, IMG submission 144924) | Soil microbial communities from a riparian zone of the East river system, Colorado, United States - H1c1 | ecosystem: Environmental > Terrestrial > Soil > Riparian zone | place: USA: East River... | reverse complement strand
GTCGGTCGCGGCCACGGATGATTCCTCGGTATCGCGCGTGACTCTTACGACCAAGGGTGCGGACGGCGTGATCCTGCAGATCGTCAACCAGCTGAACAAACTGATCGACGTCGTGGCCGTGGAAGACCTGACGCGCGGTGAGCACATCGAGCGCGAGCTCGTGGTGCTCAAGCTGCGCGTCGAACCGCAGCTCATCGACTCCGTGCGCGGCTACGTGGTACGTGCCGGTGGGCGTGTGCTCGAGCCCTCGCCCGAAGGGTTCGTGGTCGAACTCACGGCCTCCGAGGCGGAGGTGAACCAGTTCGTCAGCGACCTGGGAGAACGGACCGACATCGTCGAAGTCGTACGCTCGGGCGCGCTCGCGGTCGGGCGTAATGCCCGCGCGCTGCACGTAGTTAGATAGACGGCGCGCACGCCGCATGTCACCGCGTCGATGGTTGCTGGCGACGCTGCTCCTGTTCGCGCCGGCTTTTTCCGGCGCCGCGGATTCGAAAGGCTCGGTGCCGGTCGCGAAGCTCGATACCTACTTCGACGCCCTGGCGAAGCACCAGCTCGCGAACGGCAGCATCGCGATCTCCGAGAAGGGAGTGCTGCGCTACAAGCGGTCGATCGGTTTCGCGACGATGGACCAGGGCAGACAGGAGCCGGCGGACGACGCGACACGCTACCGGATCGGCTCGGTGTCGAAGCTCGTCACCGCGGTGCTGGTCATGCAGCTGGTCGAGGGCGCAAGCATCACGCTCGACAGCAAGCTGGCCGAGTTCTATCCGGATCTGCCGAATGCGCTCGACATCACCTATCGCGACCTGCTGCAGCATCGCAGCGGCCTCGCAGACTACACCGACGTGCCGGATTTCCAGACCTGGCGCACCACGCCCAAGACTCACGCCGACATCCTGCGGATCATCGCCGCCGGTGGCGCGAAATTCCCGCCGCGCGAGCGCGTCGAATTCAACAACAGCAATTACCTGCTGCTCGGCTACGTGCTGGAAAAGATCTATGAGCGTTCTTACGACGAGATCCTGCAGCGCAAGATCACGAGCAAGCTCGGGCTGGCGCGCACGTACTACGCCGGCGGCGGCATCGCGAGCCTCGAGAGCATCTCTTACGCATTTACGCCTGGCGGCTGGGTGGCGCAGGCGCCGACCGATCCGTCGATTCATGGGGGCGCCGGCGGCATCGTCTCGACGCCCGCCGAACTCGTGCAATTCATCGACGCGTTGTTCACCGGAAAGCTGGTCACCGACCATTCGCTGGCCTCGATGCGCAGCCAGGAGGGCGACTCTGGAATGGGGTTGTGGCCGTACGAGATCGCTGGCCAGACCGGCTATGGCCACGGCGGAAAAATCGAGGCATTCCGCACCTGCGTTTATTACTTTCCGCAGATGAACCTGGCGATTTCATACGCGACCAATGCGTCGATAATGTCGATGGACGAGATCGTCAACGAGGCACTGTCGCTGGTGTTCGAGCGCGGCCGCAAGCCGCCGAGCTTCGAGCCCGTCAAGCTGACGACACACCAGCAGGCGGAATACACCGGCGACTGGCGTTCTGCCGAGGGCCGCCCGAAGCAAACGCCGTTCCGGAATTTCAAGACGCCGGACCAGCCAATCGCGCTCACGGTGAAACCCGGCACGGCTGCGCCCATCGTCACGATGCAGAATCGCGACTTCCCGTTGACGGCGCTCGGCGGTCACGAGTTCGCGCTGCGCGAAATCGGCTACTTCCTGCGTTTCAATCCGCGCGACGAAGAACTGGTGGTGCGGGGACCCGAGTGGTCTTACTACCTCAAGCGGGCAAAATGACCGTAGCACCGGTGGTCTTGCGGGCTTCGAGGTCGCGATGCGCCTGGGCCGCATCAGCAAGCTTGTAGCGCTGGTTGATCGCGACTTTCACCCACTTCTTCTTCACCGCGGCGAAAGTCTCGCGCGCGAGTTTCTCGAGCTCCGGGCGCGTCGCGGTGTAGTCGTACTGGATCGGGCGGGTGATGAACAGCGAGCCGCGTTTGGCGAGTTCCGCCGGGGCGAACGGTGCCACCGGCCCCGAGGCATTGCCAAAACTCACCATGAGCCCGCGCCGCCGCAGGCAATCGAGCGATTCGAAAAACGTGTCTTTGCCGACGGAGTCGTAGACGACGTCGACGCCCACTCCCTTCGTGAGTTTCCGCGCGAATGCCACGACATCGTCACGACCGCGCACCAGTACGTGTTTGCAGCCATGCTTCTTCGCGAGTGCGACTTTCTCGTCATTGCCGACGATACCGATCACGGTGGCGCCCAACGCCTTCGCCCACTGCGACAGCAACAGACCCAGGCCGCCCGCCGCCGCGTACAACACGATGACATCGCCGCGTTTCACCCGGTACGTGTGCCGAAGTAGATAGCCTGCCGTCAGGCCCTTGAGCATGAGCACCGCGGCCTGTTCATCGCTCACGCCGGCGGGAATCTTCACCAGCCGCTCGGCGGGGACGTTTCGCAGCTCGCAGTACGAGCCGGGTACGTTGTGGACGTAGCCGACGCGGTCGCCGGCCTTGAGTCCGCGTACCTTCCTGCCGACCGCCGTGACGACGCCGGCGGCTTCACGCCCGAGTCCGGCCGGCATCGATTTCTGCGGATAGAGACCGGATCGATCGTAGACGTCGATGAAGTTGAGACCGATGGCGGTGTGCTGAACCTGCACTTCGCCCACGCCCGGCGCGCCGACCTCGACGTCTTCGAGCAGCATCACGTCGGGCCCGCCGGTTTCGTGTATGCGGATGGCACGCGGCAAGGGCAACTCCGGAGATTGAAGGGTCAGGGAGAGTAACCCCGCTCGCCATGCTCCGCGAGATCCAGTCCTTCCGTTTCGTGTTCTTCCGCGACGCGCAGGCCGAACACCACATCCAGGAATTTGAGAATCAACCACGTGGCACCGCCGCACCAGGCCACGGCGGCGGCGATGCCCAGGGCCTGCACGCCGAGTTGCGCGGCGACACCGTGATCCAGGCTGAAACCGCTGCCGCCCAGCCACGCGGCCGCGAACACGCCGGTGAGCAAACTACCGATGACCCCGCCCACGCCGTGCACCGGCGAGACGTCCAGCGAATCGTCGATCTCGAGCTTGCGCTTCAGGAACTGCGTGGCGAAGAAGCACGCAACGCCGGCGATCAGTCCGATCGCCACCGCGCCCATCGGACCGACGAAGCCCGATGCGGGCGTGATGGTGCCGAGCCCCGCCACCATGCCGGTGACGACGCCCAACATCGATGGCTTGCCGTATTTCTTCCACTCGACGCACATCCACGCGAGCGCGCCAGCCGAAGCGCCCATGTGGGTGGTCAGCATCGCCATGCCGGCCGAACCATTTGCGGCCAGCGCACTGCCCGCGTTGAAGCCGAACCAGCCCACCCATAGCATTCCCGCGCCGGCGACCGCGTATGGGAGGCTGTGCGGCGCCATTGCCGTATGCGGAAACCCGCGCCGGCGGCCGAGTACCAGCGCGCACACCAGCGCCGCCACACCCGCGCTCACGTGCACCACGATGCCGCCCGCATAGTCCATGACGCCAAGCGCAGCCAGCCAGCCGCCACCCCAGACCCAGTGCGCGATCGGCACGTAGACGAACAGCAGCCACAACGTCGTGAAGCCGAGCACGGCGGAGAAACGCATGCGCTCGGCGAAGCCACCGATGACGAGCGCGGGCGTGATGATGGCGAAGGTCATCTGGAACATGAAGAACACGGTTTCGGGTACGGTTCCTGAAACCGACGCGCGCGTTACGCCCGACAAGAACGCCTTGTCGAGACCGCCGATGAAACCCTGCAACGACCCGCCGTCGCTGAAGGTCAGCGAGTAGCCCACGGTAAGCCACAGCACCGAAACCAGGCAGGTGATCGCGAAACACTGGATCAGGATCGACAGCACGTTCTTCGATCGCACCAGACCCGCATAGAACAATGCGAGACCGGGGATCGTCATGAACAACACGAGCGCGGTTGCGGTGATGAGCCAGGCGGTGTCGCCGGTATCGGCGGCGGGCGCCGCCTCCTGCGCACTCGCAAACAACGGGCACAGCAGCAGACCAAGCGCCGCCGGCGCCCGGTAGATAGAAGCATGCATTTTTGATCCCTCTTGTCAGTGGCTCACGCCACACTCTCAATCGCCGGCCCGCTGCTCGAACTAGCAGGGGTCTTCTTTGTGGATAGCAAACGCTTCGAAACGATGGGCTTGCCACTGGAAGGGCAGCAGGCCGTCGTACGTCAGAAATCAACACACTTCGAACCAACGGCCTGCCGCCGGAAGGGCAGCAGGCCGTCGTACATCAAATCAAGAGACTTGCCTTTAGCGCGTTACAGCGCGCTGTTATCCGTCTCGCCGGTGCGGATGCGGATGACGCGATCGATATCGGTAATGAAGATCTTGCCGTCGCCGACCTTGCCGGTCTTGGCGGCCTTCAGGATCGCCTCCACCACCTGGTCGGTGAGATCGCTGCGAACGGCGACTTCAATCTTGGTTTTCGGGACGAAGTCCACGACGTACTCAGCGCCGCGATAGAGCTCGGTGTGGCCGCGCTGGCGACCGAACCCCTTCACCTCCGTCACCGTCATGCCGGATACGCCAATCTCGGACAGCGCCGCACGGACGTCGTCGAGTTTGAAAGGCTTGATGATGGCGGTGACCAATTTCATTTCTTTTCTCCCAATTCTTTAGTGAATCTGGACGCCGACATCGGCGAGCCTTAATCGCAGTGCAGCTTCCGTGCCAGTATCCCGAAAGCTCAACATAGCGGCAATTTCGGTATTGGCCGTCTGCTCGTGGAATTTGCCGGCACTAATTTAGCGCGCTCGATCTTGCGCCGCCCAACAATGGTGCGCATGAACGTGGAGCGTTGGTCTCTCTTATCTATATAGGTGTGCGGAATGGGTGATGAGTCGGCCAATCAGATAGCCAGTCGGATCGTGATAGTCGGCGCCGGACAGGCTGCAGCGCAAGCGGTCGAGACGCTGCGCAAGCGGGGTCACGCGGGCGCGCTCACCCTGATCGGCGATGAGGGGCTGCTGCCCTATCAACGACCGCCGCTGTCAAAGAAGTTTCTCGCGGGAACGCTCGAGCGCGACCGCCTGCTCATCCGGCATGCCGCGCACTATGCCGATCACGCCGTGGACGTGCGGCTCGGGTTCGCGGCGGTGCGTATCGATCGCGAGCGGCGCCGCGTCGAGGTCGCCGACGGCGGCGCGGTCGAGTACGACCGGCTGCTGCTGGCCACCGGCAGTCACCCGCGCCGCCTGGTGCTGCCGGGAGCGGAGCTCGCCGGCGTCCATTACCTGCGCACCGTCACCGACGTGGATCGGCTGCGCACCGAGCTCAGCCCGGGCCGGCGCGCCGTGATCATCGGGGGCGGCTACATCGGCCTGGAAGTCGCGGCCACCTGCCGCGAGGCGGGGCTCGAGGTCACCGTCCTCGAAGCCGCGGATCGTGTGATGAACCGGGTCGTGGCTCCAGTCGTCTCGGCGTTCTATCAAAGCGAGCATGCCCGCCATGGCGTGCAGGTGCTGTGCGGCGTAGGCGTCGCGGCGCTGATCGGGGCCGACGCGATTCCCGGAACCGTCGCGGCACACCAGGCGGCCGTGGGCGCGCAACGCGTGGCGTCGGTGCGGCTTGCGGACGGGCGCGAGATTCCCGCGGACTTCGTGCTCGTCGCCATCGGTGTCGTGGGCACCGACGCGTTGGCGCGCGACGCCGGACTCGACTGCGAGCACGGCATCCTCGTCGATGAGCACTGCCGCACGTCGGATCCGCACATCTGGGCCGCGGGTGACTGCGCGCGGCATCCGAACATTCACTACGGAATGCGCGTGCGGCTGGAGTCCGTCGACAACGCTTTCGAACAGGGAACGAGCGCGGCCTTGAACATGCTGGGCATTGCGACCGTCCACGACAAAGTACCGTGGTTCTGGTCGGACCAGTTCGACCTCAAGATGGTGTTGGTCGGACTGCCGATCGGCTATGACGAGATGATCGTGCGCGGCGATCCGGCCAGCCGGGCGTTCAGCGTGTGTTATCTCAAGGCGGGCGAGTTGTTAGCAGTCGAGGCAGTGAATCACACCAAGGACCAGATGGCGGCGCGCAAGATGATCCCGGCACGCGCACGGCCGGACCGCGTGAAGCTGGCGAACGACACCATCGCGCTCAAGGACTGCTGAGCCGCCGCGCACGCCGGCTTGCATCTACTACTACATCAGTCGTAGGATCGGCCACAGTTGTAGTGACGGAGGTCGTGTGTCCCAGCCGAAGCTCAGCGCACTCGAATTGCGCATCATGTCGGAGTTCTGGAGCCGCGGCGCCTGCTCCATCCGGGAAGTTCACGCAGCGGTCGTGAAGAAGGATCGTCCCGCCTACACCACGGTTCAGACGATGGTGTACCGGCTCGAAGCAAAAGGGGCGGTTCGGCGCACCAAGAAGATAGGCAATGCGCACGTGTTCGAGGCGACCACGTCGCGCGCTTCGGTACAGACACGGCTGCTCAAGGAACTGCTCGGGCTGTTTGGCGGCAGCGCGCGTCCGGTCATGGCGCACCTGGTGGAGATGGGCAAGATCTCGCGTGAAGACATCGACGATGCGTTGGAAGTGCTTCGCGCCCACAACAGCAAGGACAAACAGAAATGATCGCTGCGCTGCTCGATCACCTGTGGCAATCGACGCTGTTCTGCGGAGTCGTCTGGGTGATCGCGCGGCTGTGTCGTTCGAACAGCGCGGCGCTGCGCCACGGGTTGTGGCTGACGGCGTCGCTGAAATTTCTGGTGCCGTTCGCGGCGCTGTACGGGCTGGGGGCGCTGGCCGGATTGCCGGCAGCGGTCGAGCCGCACTTCTTCGAGCCGGCCGTGCAAGCCGCCGTGCCGGTGGTGACCCCGACGACCTCGTTCCAGGTTGCTGCGCCGGAGGCCGGCCCGGGACTCATCGGGTTGCTGGCCGCAATCTGGTTGTTCGGCGCCTTCGTCATTGCCGTTCGCTGGGTGCTGGCGTGGCGTGCGGCGGACTTGCAGGTGCGGGCAGCGCGATCGGCGCCGGGCGCACCGCCCGATGCGCGCGTCACGGATGCGGCAGTGGAGCCGGCCGTGGCGGGAAGCTTTCATCAGGTGGTGTTGCTGCCGGTCGCGCTGCTCGGCAAATTGACGGCGCCGCAGATGAACGCAGTGCTCACGCATGAGCGCGAGCACATCCGGCGTTACGACAACCTCACGGCAAACCTCCACCGCCTGGTGGAAACCCTGTTCTGGTTTCACCCGGCCGTCTGGTGGATTGGCCGGCAGCTGGTCGAGGAGCGTGAGCGGGCCTGCGACGAGGCCGTGATCGAGAGCGGCCACGACGGCGCCGAATATGCGGCCGGCATCCTGGAAGTGTGCCGCCACTGCGTCGGCCGTCCGCGCGTGCCGTACTCGGTCTCTGCCTTGTCGGGCAATCTCGCCGCGCGGATTCGCCGCATCCTCGCGGGCGCGCCGCCGGCCGGCGTGGGCTTCGCGAAAGTCAGTGCATTGTTGTTAGGGGCGCTCGCCTGCGCCGGAATCCCGTTGATCACCGGCGCCGCCGATGGCACGCTGCGGCGCGCGACGCAGCTCGCGCTCAACACACGCGCGCTCGAGTCGGCGGAAATCACCGTCGCGGTCGCGACCCGCGCGCTGGCGCAGCCGGTCGTTGCGGCCGGGACGCGTGAGGTCTGGATCCGCGACAGCTCGCTGCGCGACATGGTGGCGCTCAGCTTTGAATTGCAGCGCGGGCAGGTCAAAGGCGACGGCGATTGGCTGGATTCGCCGCGCTACGACGTGCGCTTCGCCACCCGCTACCCCGTGAGCGACCCGCACAGCCTCGATCCGTCCGCGCTGCGCGGCCTCGTGATCAGACTATTGGCCGAGCGTTTCGATCTCGAGGTCTACGTGAATCAGCGCTGCCAGTCGCCCTGCGGGCGGCTGGCGTTGGCCCGGGCGAACTCCGCCGATTGATCGTTCCTTCGAACACCAAGCCGCGCAGTCGTCGCAAGCATTACTACATCTGTAATAGTACCAGCCACAGTTGTAGGAGCAGAAGATTCCGATGCTTGCGGCGTTCGTCGATCATCTCTGGCAATCGCTGCTGTTCTGCAGTGGTGTCGCAGTGTTCGCGTTCCTGGCGCGCGCCAGTCGCGCCGTCCTGCGCCTCTGGCTGTGGCGCAGCGCGGCGCTGAAATTCCTGTTTCCGTTCGCGCTGCTGCATGCGGTCGGCGCGTGGAATGGCTTTCCGGTCGCGCACACTGCAGACCTGCCGCCGCCATCGCTCATCGCCATGGCCGATGGATTGACGCCGCTGGCGGTGCCGGTGCGCGCCCTGCAGTTTCATGGCGCCTCTGCATGGCTGTTGCTGGCGCTGGCGTTGCTGTTGAGTGCGGCCTGCGTCCGTTGGTCGGCCGCACGCATCATGGACGAGCAACGCCGCGCGCGCGAGGAATGGGAGCGTCAGGAACGCAGCGTCGACGATGTGCTGGGTTATCCCGGCTTCGTCGTATCGACGTTGCTGACCTTTTGCGCGTTCGCAACCGTCTCGGCTCCGCTGCTCGGGGGCGCGCTCGCCGACCGGCAACGGCGCCACGAACTGCTCATCGCCAACTCATTGTCGCTGCGCAGTGGACAGGTCGTGATCTCGGAAGCCGCGCCGGGAATGGGCTCGCGGTATCGCGTCGTCGCGGATGCCAAGGGAGCGCTCATCCGCAATGCCAACCTCATCGATCTCGTGGCCATCGTCTACGGGATTCATCGCTCGACCGTGTGGTCGGAACAGATGAGCACCAAAAGCGAGCGCGACTTCTGGCTGATTTCTCCCCGCTATGACGTGCGCGTGATTGCGCCGGTGCGCGATCCCGAGGATTTCGACCCTTACTCCTTGCGCCAGCCCGTCACCAGGCTGCTGGCGAAACGCTTCGGTCTCGAGATCCACCTCGACAACAAGTGCCAGCCACCGTGCGGCAACTATGGTGTTGCCATGTCCGCGGAACCGCTCTGACGCAGTACTAACTACCGTCGGATGCACCGACGTCTCCGCCCTTAGGTGTTTGGCTGCGTTCGCGTTCGTGACTACTAATGTTCGGTAGCGCACAGTTCGCATTCGGGCTAGCTGGTGGAATCGAACTACGAAACTCGCGCGTTCCGGTGCCAACCCGCATGCCTAACTATCGAAGCGTCCTCCTGGTCCAGCACAATTCCGCGGATGCCAACGCGGTGGAAGCGGCGCTTTCCAACACGATCGATGCGGCCCTGCGGGTGGTGTGTGTCACGACCTGCGCAGAAGCACTGCAACGCTTGTCAGGCGAGCGCCCGGAGGACGGCGTCATCGCCGCGGTGCTCGTCGACCTGTTCCTGCCCGACAGCCAGGGCCTTGCAACCTTCGAGAGAATGTTCGCGGTTGCGCCGCACGTACCCATCCTGGTCCTGTGCGCGCCGGAGCACGAGGAAATCGCCAGGCAGGCGGTGCAGAAGGGAGCCCAGGACTATCTGCTGCGGGCGCGGCTCGACGACTACCTGCTGCCGAAGGCGGTGGCGAGCATGATCGATCGCGCGGCAATCTCCGGAGCCCTGTTCGAAGAGAAGGAGCGCGCCGAAGTCACTCTCAATTCCATCGGCGACGCGGTCATGAGCTGTGACAACGCCGGACGCGTCACCTATCTCAACACAGTCGCGGAAACCCTCACCGGCTGGACGCGGGGCGAAGCAGCGGGGCGTCCCGTCGACGAAGTGTTTCACGTGCTGGACGCCACCACGCGCGCACTCGCGTTGAATCCGATGGCGGCGGCCATCAAGGAGAACAAGACCGTTCTGCTCGCCCCGAACAGCATGTTGAGCCGGCGCGACGGAGTCGAAGCCGCCATCGAAGATTCGGCGGCTCCGATCCACGATCGCCTCGGGCAGGTCACCGGGGCGGTGATGGTCTTCCACGACGTGAGCTCGACGCGCGCGCTGTCGCTCAAGATGTCACACCAGGCGCAGCACGACAGCCTCACCGATCTTCCCAACCGGATCCTGTTCCATGACCGCCTGACCCAGGGCATGGCGCTCGCGCGTCGGCACTCGCAGAAGCTCGCGGTCATGTTCCTCGACGTGGACCGCTTCAAGAACGTCAACGATTCGCTCGGGCACGATGTCGGTGACCGCCTGCTGATCCTGATGGCCCAGCGCCTGCTCGGCTGTGTGCGCACTTCCGACACCGTGAGCCGCCAGGGTGGTGACGAGTTCGTGATCCTGCTGCCGGAGCTGACGCGCGGCCAGGATGCCGGCATTCGCGCGGAGAAAATTCTCGCGGCGTTGAGCGCGCCCTACTCCATAGATTCCCGCAGCGTGCACGTCACCGCGAGCATCGGCGTCGTCATCTTTCCCGATGACGGCAAGGATGCGGAGACCCTGCTGAAGAACGCCGACTTTGCGATGTACCACGCGAAGGAGTGCGGCCGCGGCAACTACCAGTTCTTCCGCGAGGACATGAACGTGCGCGCACTCGAGCGCCAGGCGATCGAAGATGGATTGCGGCGGGCGCTCAAGCACGACGAATTCGTACTGCACTATCAGCCGATCCTAGATTTGTGGAGCGGCGCACCTACCGGTGTCGAGGCACTGCTGCGCTGGCGGCATCCAAAGCGCGGCCTGTTGCTGCCGGCGCAATTCATCGGGATCGCGGAGGAATGCGGCCTCATCGTGCCGATCGGCCGCTGGGTGCTGCACGAAGCCTGCCGCCAGGCCACGGCCTGGGCGGCTGCCGGGCTGCCGCCGATGCGCATCGCCATCAACGTGTCGGCGGTGGAACTGCGCGACAAGGATTTCGTCGAGCATGTGCGGCTGGTTCTCGCGGACAGCGGTCTCGCACCGCACCTGTTCGAACTGGAGCTGACGGAAACGTTCCTGATGCAGGACTCATCTTCGACCGCCGTCGTGCTGAACGCGCTCAAGGCGCTGGGCGTGCGGTTGGCTCTCGATGACTTCGGCACGGGCTATTCGAGCTTGAGTCACTTGAAAGGATTTCCGATCGACACGTTGAAGATCGATCGCGCTTTCGTGAGTGAACTCAACTCCAATCCCGACGATGCGAGCATCGTGCGCGCCGTGATCACGCTCGGAAGGAGCCTGCAGATTCGCGTGGTAGCCGAGGGCGTGGAGTCGGCCGAGCAACTCGCTTCGCTGCAGGAATTTCAGTGCCCCGAAGGGCAAGGGTATTTCTTCGGCCGCGCGGTCGCCGGAGAAGAGCTCACTCCTTTGCTGAATCATCTGATTACGGGCATGCGCGCCTTCGTCGAAGGCGTCACGACTGAATTGCCTGCGCTCCATCCGGGAGAGACGAAACCCAAGAGCGAATCGAAAAGCGCGGTTCGCCGCAACACGCGCAATTGATCCCTGCGGCTCGATGCCGCGAGCTCAGTTCCCCGGCAACAATTCCAATTGCCCGCGCCGCGCCACGCGGCGGTCGAACAGTCCCCAGGCCCCTTCATCGCCATGCCACGCGCCACCGGTCGCGGCTTTCGCGTATTCGGTCGCGCGCGTTTCGAAGAAGTTCGCGTGCTCGACGCCGTTCAGCATGGCAGTGAGCCAGGGCAACGGATGCTCCTTCACCCCGTAGATCTGCGGCAGGCCTAACTGCTTCAGGCGCCAGTCGGCGATGTAGCGGATATACGCCTTGATCTCCGCGGCACAAAGACCCTCGATCGGCCCCATCTCGAACGCGAGGTCGACGAAGCGATCCTCGAGCGTCACCACCGTGCGCGCGCAATCGACGATATCGTCTTTCACGTTCTGCGTGAGTGCGCCGGTTTCCTGCGCGAACGTGTGGAACAGCCGGATGATCCCCTCGCAGTGCAGCGTCTCATCGCGCACGCTCCAGGAGACCACCTGCCCCATGCCGCGCATCTTGTTGTGGCGCGGGAAATTCAACAGGATCGCGAAACTCGCGAACAGCTGCAGCCCTTCGGTGAAGCCACCGAACACGGCGAGCGTGCGCAGGGTATCGGCATCGGTTTCGACGCCGAAGCCCTGCAGATAGTCGTGCTTGTCGCGCATGGCCGCGTAGTCCATGAACGCGGTGAACTCGCTGTCGGGCATGCCGAGCGTTTCCAGCAGCAACGCGTAGGCCGCGATGTGCACCGTCTCCATGTTGGCGAACGCGGCCAGCATCATCTTGATCTCGGTGGGGCGGAACACGCGCGCATAGCGCTCCATGTAGTTGTCCTGCACTTCGACATCGGCCTGCGTGAAGAAGCGAAATACCTGGGTAAGAAGATTGCGCTCTGCATCAGTGATGCGATTGTTCCAGTCCTTGCAGTCCTCACCGAGCGGAATTTCTTCCGGCATCCAGTGGATCTGCTGCTGGCGGCGCCAGTACTCGATGGCCCAGGGATAACGAAACGGCTTGTACGACCGCGACGGCGTCAGCAGGCCGGGCCTGCCGATCAATTCGATCTGTTTGGCGCTCGTGATTACTGACATGACAGGCACTCGTCGTATTTGGCTTCATCGGCCTCGCTTCCGAGGGGCTTCGTCGGCCACGCGCGCGTGTTGTCGGCTTCTACACCTGCGAACCCGGCGCGCTGCACGCTCTTCGAACGGCAGTAGTACAGCGACTTCACGCCGCGCTCCCACGCGGTCCAATGGAGCATCAGCAAGTCCCACTTGTGGATGTCGCTGCGCAGATAGAGGTTCAGCGACTGTCCCTGGCAGATGAGCGGTGCGCGATCGGCGGCGAGTTCGATGACCCAGCGCTGGTCGATTTCGAACGCAGTACGGAACACGGATTTCTCATCCTCGGACAGGCCATCGAGGTGTTGCACGGAACCTTCGTGCGCGAGAATCGACTGCCAGGTCTCTTCGCTGTTGAAGCCCTTCGCATCCAGCACCTTGATCAGCGCCGGATTGCGCACGCTGAACGAGCCCGACAATGTCTTGTGCGTGTAGATATTGGCCGGAATGGGTTCGATGCAGGCGCTGGTGCCGCCGCAGATCACCGAGATGCTGGCGGTGGGTGCAATCGCGAGTTTGTGGCTGAAGCGCGCAGGCACGCCGCGTTCCGCGGCATCCGGGCAGGCGCCCCGTTCCTCGGCGAGCACCCTCGAGGCCGCATCCGCCGCACGCCGCAGATGCTTGAACATGCGCTGGTTGGCGGCGCGCGCCAGTGCACTCTCGAACGGCAGGCCATTGTTCTGTAGATAGGAATGAAATCCCATGGCGCCCAGGCCCACCGAGCGCTCGCGCGCGGCGGAGTATTTGGCGCTGTCCATGCTCGCCGGCGCATGGTCGATGAACTCCTGCAGCACGTTGTCCAGCATGCGCAGCACGTCTTCGATGAACCGTGGATCGCCACTCCACTGGTCCCAGGTTTCAAAATTCACGGAAGAAAGGCAGCACACCGCGGTGCGCGTCTTGCCGTGATGATCCACCCCCGTGGGTAGCAGGATCTCGCTGCACAGATTGGATTGGCGAACCTTGAGGCCGAGCTCGCGCTGATGGGAGCTCAGCTGGTTGTTGGCCGTGTCGCTGAACAGCAGGTACGGCTCGCCGGTCTGCAGTCGTGTCTCGAGGATTCGCTGCCACAGGTGGCGCGCCGACACCGTGCGCAACGCCTCACCGCTCCTGGGGCTGCGCAGTTCAAATGGCAGGTCGTCGCGTACGGCGTGCATGAATTCGTCCGTGATGCAGATGCCGTGGTGCAGGTTCAGGCTCTTGCGGTTGAAGTCGCCGGAGGGTTTGCGGATCTCGATGAACTCCTCGATCTCGGGATGGTGCACATCGAGATACACCGCAGCCGAGCCGCGGCGCAGTGAACCTTGGGAAATCGCCAGCGTGAGCGAATCCATCACGCGCACGAAGGGAATGATCCCCGAGGTCTGACCACAGCCTTTCACGGTCTCGCCGATGGAACGCACGCCGCCCCAGTACGTGCCGATGCCGCCGCCGTTCGACGCCAGCCACACGTTCTCGGTCCACGTGTCGACGATGCCGTCGAGGTTGTCTTCGACCGCATTGAGAAAGCATGAGATGGGCAGGCCGCGCGACGTGCCGCCGTTGGAGAGAATCGGCGTGGCGGGCAGGAACCACAGTTTCGACATGTAGTCGTACAGCCGCTGCGCATGCGCGGCGTCGTCGGCGTAGGCGCGCGCGACGCGCGCAAACAGGTCCTGCGTGGTCTCTCCGGCCAGTAGATAGCGATCCTGCAGCGTGGCGCGGCCGAAGTTGGTCAGCAGCGCATCGCGCGCCGGATCCACGACGACTTCAATCGGAGCACGCGCGGCTTTCGCGCTGTCTGCACCCGGCGTGAGCGGCTTGACGCCTGAGATTTTCCGGGAGTTCCGCTGCGCTTCGCGCGCGATTTTCGCGCGGACGCCTGAGACTGTCTGACTTGCCATCGCCTCTCCTTGTGTCCATCGGGGAGGCAGGCGGCGCGAAATTCTGCGCACGGCAGAACGTTCCAACGCTGCTGCCGGAACACCCCGTCCGTTCAGAAGTTCAAAGTGTGCCCGGCAGGTCTCCTGGCTCGCCGCTCGAACGCGATTTGTCCGGTCTTCCCGCGGACTTCCGTCCGTAGTGACACTCAAGGAAAATCACTCGCGACCTACAGTTGCGGGGGCAGCTGCGGCTTTGAGTAAAACTCTCACCGCATTCCCTTTTCATCGCGCTTGCGCGCGAACCGATGCACGACAAGATGTTGTGTTTTTCTTCGAGGGATTGTCAATATCTTGTGGAGTGTTCATGAAAAAGTTTCTGAAGTGGACGGGATTCGTGGTGGCGGGTCTCGTGGGAATCGCCTTGATCAGTGCGGTGTACGTTTACTTCGCATCCGAATCGGAATTCGCGCGTCGATACGAAGCGGCAGCGCCAGCGATGCCGAACATTCCCACCGACCCGGTGGCCATTGAAGAGGGCGGGCGCCTGGCGCGCATGCGCGGTTGCCAGGCCTGTCATGGCGAGCAGCTGACCGGCGCGGTTCCCGTCGACATCCCGAACGTCGCGAGATTCACCGCGCCCAACCTGACCGGAAAATTCAGCGAGGCTGAGCTCGTCACCGCCATCCGTACGGGAGTGAAGCGCGATGGCACCAGCACCTGGCTGATGCCTTCGGTGATGTTCGCGCACATGACCGACGAGGACCTCGGCCGGATCGTCGCGTACGTGCGCAGCAGGACTGCCAACACGGGAATGGAAGGCGGCGCTGAGATGCGGCCGATCGGGCGCGCCATCGTCGCGAAGGGAGACTTTCTCCCGAGCGCCCGCGAGGTGGCCGAGCTCGAGGAGACCGCGATGGAATTCGACTCCGCGGATCCGTTGAGCCATGGACGCTATCTCGTCATGAACCTGTGCAGCGAATGCCACGGCCAGGATCTGAAGGGCCGTCCAGTTGCGCACAACGCGCCAAATCTTGCGGTCGTCAAGGCGTATTCCACCGAAGCCTTCGCCAGTTTCATGAAGGACGGCAAGGCGCTGGGCGGACGCGAGCTCGAGCTCATGAGCCAGACCGCGCGGGACCGCTTTTCGATCATGACTCCAGAGGAAGTCAGCGCCATGTATGCATTCCTCCAGGCGCGCAGTGACGCCGGCTGATTCGGCAGGTCGATCAATACGGGCCGGGGCTTTCCGCCCCGGCCCGTCTTCGAGTGTAGTTAGAGCAGCGCGTCAGGCGCTGTAGCCGCCGTCCACCGCGATGCTCGCCCCGGTGATGAACCCGGCGTTCTTGCTCGCGAGGAACGCGACGGTGGCGCCCACTTCTTCCGGCCGGCCGAAGCGGCCGAGAGCGGTGCCCGCCTTCTGGGCCGTCGAGAAATCTCCCGTCGCGGGATTCATGTCCGTATCGATCGGCCCCGGCTCGACCACGTTCACCGTGATGCCTTTCGGTCCAAGATCGCGCGCCCAGCCACGCGTGTACGCGGCGACCGCGGCCTTCGTCGCGGAATAGTCTGAGAGTCCCGGCCACGGTGAGGATTCGGCGGCCATCGAGCCGATCGAGATGATGCGGCCGCCGTCGGTCATGAGCTTCGCAGCCTCGCGCACCGCGGCGTTGACGCCGCCGACATTGATCGCGAACTGCTTGTCGACCTGCGAGTCGGTGACTTCGCCGACCTGCCCGGTGATGAAGACGCCCGCGTTGTTCACGAGGATGTCGAGATGGCCGAAGTGATCGGCGACCTTGCGCACGAGCTCGGCAACTTCCGACGTCCTGGCCTGATCGGCCTGGAAGGCCACGGCCCGCACGCCCTTTTCCTGCAGTTCCCGCACCAGCGCCTTCGCCTTTTCGGGGGAGCTGACGTAGCTGATGGCGACGTCCGCACCGTCTTCTGCCAGTGAGCGGGCGATCGCGGCACCGATTCCGCGGGCTCCACCGGTCACCAGGGCTGCCTTTCCAGTGAGGTTCTTGTTCATGGTCGTTCTCCTCTGATTCGTTTGTTTGGCGCGTTGATTCGCGTTGGGCACACGGTATTAGCTATCGATTGGCCGATAAATAGGCCACGAATGACAACTTTATTCCCAATAGTGAATAATCGAGCCCATGCCAGAGGCAGCCCCGAACTTCAACCAGATGCTCGCCATGCGGGTGTTCGTGCGCGTGGTGGAGTCCGGCACGTTCACGAATGCCGCCAATTCGCTGCGCATGCCGAAGCCCACAGTGACCAAGCTCGTGCAGGGTCTCGAGAGTCACCTGCGCATCAAGCTGCTCAACCGTACGACCCGGCGCGTGACGGTGACCCCGGACGGCTCCGCCTACTACGAGCGTGTCGTCAGATTGCTAGGCGATCTCGAAGACATCGAGTCGAGCGTGACGCACTCGAAGGAGCGGCCGCGCGGCCGGCTGCGCATCGATGCCGGCGCGGCCGTGACGACTTTCATCATCCTGCCGGCGCTGCCCGCATTCCTCGCGCGTTATCCGGACATCGCCGTCGAATGCGGCGTCAGCGATCGCCCCGCCGATCTCATTGGCGACAACGTCGACTGCGTGATCCGCGGCGGGCCGTTGCTCGAACCGTCGCTGGTCGCGCGGCACATCGGCGATCTGCGCTGGCTCACCTGCGCGACACCCGAATACTTCGAAAAGCACGCGAAGCCGAGCCATCCAGCGGATCTCAAATCTGGCCATTCGCTGGCCGGATATTTCTTTCCGCGCAGCGGACGAATGCGGCCACTGCTGTTCGAGCGCGACGGCAAACGCATCGAGATCCAGCCGAATCCGCGCATTGCAGTGAACGACTCCTCCGCGCACTTCGCATCGCTGCGCGCTGGCCTGGGTCTGGGTCAGCTGCTGTCATTCATGGTATCGGCCAGCGGGGCGGCGGCGGAGCTTGCGCCCGTACTAGCCGACTGGCAGCCCGCCGCAATGCCGGTACACGTGCTCTATCCGGCGAACCGGCACCTCTCGACCAAGGTGCGGGTCTTTGTCGACTGGGCCGCCGAGTTGTTCTCGCAAAGCCCGTGCACGCGTTTGCTGGCATCCGGCGCGTGAGAATCATAGGCGACACGCAACAGCGCATCGTCGGCGGCAAGCCCTGGCCGGAAATACTTACCTCGGCATGTACCAACCGGCGCAGCGCGAAGTCAGCTTCCACTCACCTTCAACCTTTTCCAGCCGCGCGATGGAGCCGCGCTCGCTGTTCAGTTCAACGGAGAGCCAGGCGCTGTCGCCCGCGGGGTTGAACGCCACGCGCGACAACGCGAAGTAGCGCAAGACCGGGTTCTTCTCGCGCACCAGCCTGAAGCCCGCGGCTTCCGCGGTCTTCGAGTCGAGCAGGACCGGGCTCGCGTTGGCCGCCTTGAGCTGCGCGATCATCGCCTGGGAATCCGGTCCGGACAGACCGCAGAATTCCTCGCGGTCCGGATCGTCCATCGCGGTCGCGATGAAAGGGGCGGCGGTGAAGTCCGAGCGGAAGAACCAAAGCTTGAAAGGACGCGCGGTGTTTTCGCGGGCGATGACTCCTGCCATCGCGTTCCAGACCTCGAGTTCATCGCCTGCGACTCCGTGCTGAGGTGCTACCGCGTTCACGGGAATGAGCGCCGAGACGAACAGGATCGAAAAAACCCTGGCGAAGCGGAAGCGTCCCCTGATAGAAAAAGTCTTCATGGACGCGACGTTAAGCAAACATCCCGTGCCTTTCCATCGCAGCAACAGAACTTGCGAACTGCGTCCGCCTTCGCACAATTGGAGCGCGCGGTTAGCCCGATCGCGCCAGCGCGGTGCGGGCCTTTTCGAGTCGCGCCAGCCCGCTCTGAGCCGCCGCTACCCGAGCACCACTAACAAATCCTTCGCGTCTACCGAAAGGCCCGGCTTCGCCAGCACCTCGGCCACGCTGCCGTCGGCCTCCGCGCGCACGCTGGTTTCCATCTTCATGGCTTCCATCGTCAGCAGCAGATCGCCTTTCGCAACCTTCATGCCGACCGTGGCCTTGACCGTCGCGATGCTGCCCGGCATCGGCGCACCCACGTGTTTGGCATTGCCCGGCTCGACTTTCCGCTGCGGCGGGCGCTTCGCAACCTGTGACCGGTCGGTGACGACGATCGAACGCGGCTGACCGTTCAGTTCGAAGAACACCTGGCGCGTGCCGTCGTCGCGCACTTCGGACAGCGCGACGAATCGCACGATCAGCGTCTTGCCGCGTTCGATGTCGACGCTGACCTCATCGCCGGGGTCCATCCCGTAGAAGAACACGGGCGTCGGCAGGATGGCGCAGTCGCCGTATGCGGCCCGATCCTTCGCATAGTCGAGGAACACCTTCGGATACATGAGGTACGAGGCGAACTGCGTATCGGTCGCCTCGCGCCCCAGCTTCTCGGAAAGCGTCTTGCGCTCGGCCGGGAGGTCCAGCGGCGGCATGCTCGCACCCGGCCGGGTAGTTAGTGGCTGCACGCCCTTCAACACCTTCTTCTGCAACGCCGGCGGCCAGCCGCCCGCGGGCTGACCCAGGTCGCCGCGCAGCATGTGCACCACGGAATCCGGAAACGCGACTTCGACGTCCGGATCGAGCACGGCTTCCTTCGTGATGCCGCTCGACACCATCATCAACGCCAGGTCGCCGACCACCTTCGAAGAAGGCGTGACCTTCACGATGTTGCCAAACATCAAGTTCACGTCGGCATACGCCTGCGAGACCTCGGGCCAGCGTGCATCATCGAGGCCGACGGAACGCGCCTGCTCTTTCAGGTTGGTGTACTGGCCGCCAGGCATGCCGTGCACGTACACCTCGGAAGCACCCGAGCGGATGTCGCTTTCGAACGCGAGGTAGTTCTTGCGCACCTGCTCCCAGTACATGGAGATCGCCCGCAGGTTCGTTGGATCGATGCCCGTATCGCGCGGCGAGTACCGCAGCGCTTCGACGATGGAGCCGAGGTTTGGCTGTGAGGTGAGGCCCGACATCGCATCCACCGCGCCATCGACGGCATCGACACCGGCGGCGACCGCCGCGAGCACGCTCGCGGCCGCAATCCCGGAGGTGTCGTGAGTGTGGAAATGCACCGGCAGTCCGAGCTCGTCCTTCAGCGCTTTCACCAGCGTGTACGCGGCGTTCGGCTGGCACAGCCCCGCCATGTCCTTGATCCCGAGGATGTGGGTGCCCGCGGCTTTGAGCTCGCGGCCCATCTTGAGGTAGTAGTCGAGCGTGTACTTGGTTTCGTTCGGCGAATTCAGATTGCCGGTGTAGCAGATGGCGGCTTCGCACAACTTGCCGGTTTCGCGCACGGCGTCGATGGCGACGCGCATGTTTTCCACCCAGTTGAGCGAATCGAACACGCGGAACAGGTCGACACCCGAAACGGCGGCCTGCTTGACGAAGGCGCGCACCACGTTGTCCGGGTAGTTGGTGTAGCCGACGGCGTTCGCCGACCGGAGCAGCATCTGCAGCAGCAGGTTTGGCATGGCCACGCGGAATTGCTCGAGCCGCGCCCAGGGATCCTCCTTGAGGAACCGCATGGCCACGTCAAACGTCGCGCCGCCCCAGCATTCCATCGAGAACAGCTGCGGCATCAGGTGCGCGTAGTACGGCGCGATCGCGGTCATGTCGGGCGCGCGCATGCGCGTCGCCAGCAGCGACTGGTGCGCGTCGCGCATGGTGGTGTCGGTGATGAGCACACGCTCCTGCGCCACCATCCACTTCGCGAAACCCTCGGCCCCGAGCTCGTCGAACTTCTGCTTGGTGCCGGGCGGCGGCGCTTTCGCAACATTCACCTTCGGCATGCGCGCCAGCGACATGCTCTTGGGCTTGATGCGTCCTTTGACTTCCGGATTGCCGTTGACGATCACCTCGCCGATGAACGACAGGATGCGCGTCGCACGGTCGCGCTTCTTTTCCCACTTGAACAGCTCGGGCGTGTCATCGATGAACTTGGTGGTGTAGTCGCCGTGCGCGAAGTTCGGGTGCGTGATGACCTGGTCGAGGAAGCGCAGATTCGTGGCCACGCCGCGAATGCGGAATTCCCACAACGCGCGATGCATGCGCGCAATGGCTTCCTCCGGGTTGGGCGCCCAGGCGGTCACCTTCACGAGCATGGAATCGTACGAGCGCGTGAGAATGGCGCCGGCATAGGCCGTGCCGGCGTCGAGCCGGATGCCGAAACCGGCCGGGCTGCGATACGCGGTGATCTTGCCGTAGTCGGGCGCGAAGTTGTTTTCGGGATCTTCGGTCGTAACGCGGCATTGCAGCGCGTGCGAGGTGCAGTAGATGTGCTCCTGCGACGGCACACCGCTCGCGTCGTCGCCGATCCTGGCACCGTCGGCAATGCGGACCTGCGCTTTCACGAGGTCGATACCGGTCACCGCTTCGGTGACCGTGTGCTCGACCTGGATGCGTGGATTCACTTCGATGAAGTAGAACTTGCCGGTTTCGGCGTCCTGCAGGAATTCCACGGTGCCGGCGTTGCGGTAGTTGACCGCCTTGCCGATCTTGAGCGCGTATCCGCACAGTTCGTCACGTTGCCCAGGCGATAGAAACGCCGCGGGTGCGCGCTCGACCACCTTCTGGTTGCGCCGCTGCACGGTGCAATCGCGCTCGAACAGGTGCACGAGGTTGCCGTGCGTGTCGCCCAGGATCTGCACTTCGATGTGGCGCGCCTTGCGCACCAGCTTTTCGAGGTACACCTCGTCGTTGCCGAACGCCGTCTTGGCTTCGCGGCGCGCGACCGGCAGTAGTTCGGTCAGTTGCGCGTCGGATTCGATGACGCGCATGCCGCGCCCGCCACCGCCCCAGCTCGCCTTGAGCATGACCGGATAGCCGACCTCGGCCGCCCTCTTTTTCGCGGCCGCGATGTCTTCGGTCAGCGGCGGCGTCGCCGGCATCACCGGCACGCCGGCCGAAGTAGCCAGGTTGCGGGCCGCCACCTTGTTGCCGAGCGTGCGCATGATCTCGGGCGTGGGACCGACGAAGATCACGCCGTCGCGATTGCAGGCCTCGACGAAATCGGGGTTCTCGGACAGGAAGCCGTATCCGGGGTGAATCGCGTCCGCCTTGGCCTCGGCGGCGATGCGCAGGATGTCTTCGATGTCGAGATAGGCGTCCACCGGCGCCTTGCCGCGCCCCACCAGGTACGCCTCGTCGGCCTTGGTCCGATGCAGCGAAAAGCGATCCTCCTGGGAATAGACCGCGATGGTGCGAATGCCCAGTTCATTGGCGGCGCGCATGACGCGAATCGCGATTTCACCGCGATTGGCGACCAGCAGGCTGCGGATGCGAGTCAGCATGAATGGCTACTTCTAATATGATTCCCCGGGGCCGCGGAATCTTAGCTAAATCGGGGACTGTCCCGTCTGTTGTTTCGGGACTGTCCCCTTCCATAGCGCGTTCTTTTACGGTGCTGATGACGCTCGCATGCACTTCGGCTGTGCGCGCCGCGGGAGAAAACATGTTCGCAATCGCAATTCATGGCGGCGCGGGGACTCTGTCTCGCGGAGAGACATCGGCTGAACAGGAGCGCGCCTATGCCGCGGGCCTCAATGCCGCGCTCGATGCGGGCTACGCGCTGCTCGATCGCGGGGGCTCAAGCCTCGATGCCGCAATCGCCGCGGTGTGCGTCCTGGAAGACGACCCGCTGTTCAACGCCGGACGCGGCGCGGTATTGACTCGGGATGGCGCAGCAGAGTTAGACGCTTCCGTCATGGACGGCGGGACACTGAAAGCCGGCGCCGTCACGGGGCTCAAGCACGTGAAAAATCCCGTCGCGCTGGCGCGCCGCGTCATGGACCACTCGCCGCACGTCATGCTCGTGGGGGCGGGTGCCGAAGAGTTCGCGCGTCTGCAAGGGGTGGAACTGGTTTCCAACGAGTACTTCCGCACGCCCATACGCCAGCAGCAATTGCATCGCCTGCTCGGCGGTTCCTCGGAAAAGGAAAATGACCTCATCGCCTTTGGCACGGTGGGCGCCGTCGCTCTCGACTCGCGAGGCAACGTCGCGGCCGCCACCTCCACCGGAGGCATGACGGGCAAACGTTGGGGTCGCGTCGGCGATTCGCCGATCATCGGAGCCGGAACCTACGCGAGCAACGCCAGCTGTGCCGTTTCAGCGACGGGGCATGGTGAGTACTTCATCCGCAGCGTGGTCGCCCACGACATTTGCGCGCAGGTCGAATACCTGAAGCTGCCGCTGGCGCAGGCGGTCGACAATGTGCTCGCCAAGATGAAGGCGCTCGGCGGCAACGGCGGGGTCATTGCCATCGATCCGCGCGGCGAGGTCGTGCTCGAATTCACCAGCGAGGGGATGTTCCGCGGGGTGCGTTCGTCCAACGGCCGCACCGAAGTTGCTATCTACCGCTAGCTAACTGCCGGCGGCTTCGCGCAGCGCCGCATCCCGCAGCGGCAGCACGGCGGTCGCGGCCGGATCGATCTTGTTGACGCAATGCTCGACCGCGACATAACGATCACGGCCCTGGTGTTTGGCCGCATACAGCGCCTGGTCCGCCAACTCCACGGCGGCGTCGTGCGTCGTGACTCGGTATGCATCCACCGAAACCACACCGACGCTGATCGTGACGTAGGGCTGCGTTTCGGAGTTCGCGTGCGGAATTCGCAGTTCGCGCACCGCGGTGAGCAAGCCGCGCGAAATGCTCTCGCCGTACGCCTGGTCGGCGCCGTACAGCACGGCCACCAGTTCCTCGCCGCCGTAACGCGCGACGAAATCGAGCGGCCGGCGACGCGCGGCGTCGCGCAACGCGGTCGAAACCCTGCGCAGGCAATCGTCGCCAGCGATATGGCCGTAGCGATCGTTGTAGGCCTTGAAACAGTCGAGGTCGATCATGATGACCGCCACCGTCTGGCGATCGCGCTGCGCCTGCTGCCAGACGCGGCGAATCTGATCTTCGAATGCGGCTCGATTGAGCAGCGCCGTGAGTCCATCGTGGGTCGCGACCTCGGTGAGCTGACGATGCTCGAGGAACGCGGTGCGATTCGCGTGTTCCAGCGCGTAAGCCCCGGCGCAGCCGACCAGGTTGGCCGTGAACAACGTGAACATGAGATACGTCGCCGTGGCGGTCGGCATGGTGCCCGCGAGAAATGCGATCACGAGCGCCGCGAATACGATCAGGTTGGCACGGACGGCGGCGCGCAACCCCAGGCCGATCATGAAATAGAAGAAGAATGACGCCAGCAACAGCCGGCCGCCGACCAGCGGCACCTCGGCCGGTGGCGAGAAGGCGGCCATGATGACCGTGCCGATGCCGAACAGCGGCGCGATGATCGTGATGCCAAGCTCATACCAGCGGGCGTAGAAACGCTTCGTCGTGCAGACCAGCATGAGAATGACCGCCGGCACATGCATGCCGAAACGCACGATGTTGGTGATGCGCGAGTGCTCGGCGGACAGCACGAAGTAATCGAGGACCGCGAAGCCGACGACCGTGCATGCCGAGACGATGATCGCGATGCGGTTCCAGACATGCAGCCGCGCGCGGTGCTCGTTCTGGTATTCGCTCTCCAGCGGTTCGGGAAAACGCAGGAAACGAAATCCCGTCGCTAGCAGACGTGCGGCGTCTGAGTTGTTTGGCGACGAAACTTTCGAGGGCACCATACGTCCTGACCCTGCGGATCACCCTTCAGCGAGTAGTGCTTTGTATGTGTTCGGCGGCCGTCGTGCAACTGCCGCGCAACGCGCCGGACTAGCGCGGAACCGAATCCACCGGGCGGGGACGGGAATGAGCCTTCACGCGCGTGCGCCAGACTTCGTACGGACTCCACGCTAGCTTCTGCGCCGGGGCTGCAACATCGCGCGCAGGCGCGGGCGAAATGCCATCTTCGTTTGCTGCGTTGGCGACGCCCAAGTCGAGCAGGTCCTGCTCGCTCTGATTCTTGGTTTTCATATCTATCCCTGAAACGTGTGGACCTTTCGGTCTTCTGGCCCGGATTCTAAACCGCCGATTGTTAAAGGCTAGGCTCCGAGAACAAGATTTCGGGGATATGTCAAGACTTAGACTTGCGTCACAGTTTTATCCGGCTGAGTACTCCGCCAGGTATTGGGAAAAGGTCATCCGGTCGGCAGCCTCGATCTGCGCCTGCGCCCTTAGGGACTCATCAGCCTCCGCCCTGAATTCCGCCTGGCGGTCGACGTTCGGGGCATGCAGGGCCAGGAAGTACTCCTTATGGAGTCGCGACATACGCAGCGCGAGGTCGAAGAACGATTCGCCCGTTTTCTCGAGCTCGTTGAGCATGCGGGCCGAGGGCGTGAGCGCCACGTTCTCGATCTTTGCGGCCTGGACTGCGAGCGCCGCCGAATAGGGCCTGGCCGCATCGCCACGATCGAAGATCTCGGCAAGGCCCCGCATCGAATCGATCAGTTCGTGCGCCCAGGCCTGCATCGGCACGGAACGTCCCTCGCGCGTGAGCGTGAGCCCGGGCTCGCGCCCGCGGCGTGCGACCGTCGCGTGGTTCGCATCGAGGGTCTCCTGCTCGGAAGCATCGATGGGCGGCGAATCCTTCATGAGGCACAGCGTGAGAAACACCTCGAGGAAGCGCAGCTTGTTCTGGTTCACGCCAACCGGGTCGAACGCACTCACGTCGAGCGCGCGTACCTCGACGTATTCGACGCCGGCGCGCCGCAACGCCTTGGTGGGCCGCTCGCCCGAACGCGCCACGCGTTTGGGACGGATGAAACTGTAGTACTCGTTTTCGATCTGCAGGATGTTGGCGTTGAGCTGCCGGTATTCGCCATCAACCTGCACACCCAGCTTCTCGTACGGTGCATGCGGCGTGCTGATGGCGCGCGACAGGTCGCGCACGTATTCATCGAGGCTGTTCACCGAGACCGACAACCCGGCCTGGGTCTGATTGCGATAGCCGAGATCGCTCATGCGCAGGGACGTGGCGTACGGCTCGTACGATGTGTCTTTCGAGAGGCGCGGCAGCGTCACGTTGCGCCCGCGCAGGAATGAGTTGCACACCACCGGCGAGACACCGAATAGATAGAGCACCAGCCAGCCGTGACGGTGGTAGTTGCGCAGCAGGTGGAAGTAGCGCTCCGAGATGAAAGTTTGCCCGCGCTCGCGCGATTGCACGAGGTCCGCCCAGGCGTCCCACATCCGCTCGGGGAACGAGTAGTTGTAGTGCACCCCGGAGATGGCCTGCATGATGCGGCCGTAGCGCACGCCCAGCCCCTCGCGATACACCGTTTTCATGCGCCCGATGTTCGACTTGCCGAACTGCGCGATCGGGATGCTGGCGTCGCCATCGAGGATCGACGGCATCGAGGTCGCCCACAGCAGCTCGTCACCGAGATGTTGATAGACGAACTGGTGCAGGTCGAGCAGGTACTGCAGCAGTTCCCAGCTGGTGCGGAAGGTGGGCGTCACCAGCTCGATCAGCGCCTCGGAATAGTCCGTGGTGATGTGCTCGTTGGTGAGCGCGCTGCCGAGCGCGCTCGGGTGCGGCGTCTGTGCGATGCGGCCGTCCGGCGTGACGCGCAGGGATTCCTTTTCGAGACCCTTGCGCCCACCCTGAATGATCTGCGGCTCGCCGCTATTGATGAGCGCCGCGAGCGTTTGTTCGAACTTGTCGTCGATGGCGCGTCTCATGAAGGGCCGGCATCTTGCCGGTACCTCGTGAGGTTCCGCAATCGGTCAATGGGGGGAGGCGTCGGCCTGGGCGCGCCGGACCTGTTCGGCCTCACAACGTTTGCGCAGATCGGTCAACATCTGCGGCAGCTCGCGTTTGAAGGTGGAGCGCGCCAGCCAATTCGGGATGAAGCCGGGCGGATCGATATAGGCACGATAGCGCAGCAGCGTGTGCTGGCCTGATTCGACCGGCGTGAGCTCCCAGATGCCTTCGTAGGCCTTGAAATCACCGCTGATCTGCCGGAATTTGATGCTGCGGTCAGCGATCAGATCCGCGCGAAACACGTACCTGATGCGCGGGGTGTACCAGCCGAAGTCGACTTCGTGCTCGATCAGCATCCAGGTGCCGTCGGGCGCTTGATCGCGCAAACGGCACACCCGCAGGTGTGGCACGTACTGCAGGGCGTCCGCGCAACGGGTCATCATGAGAAATACCACCGCGGGGGCGGCATCGATAGCGACGGCGGCGCGCACGGTGCCGCGACGCTGTCCGGAATCGAGACTGGCGCGGACCACGACCTGGCGCGCCGCGACGCGCTGGGACTCAGCGGCGGTGAGCTCGAAATCGGCGCCCCACGCCGCTGCACTCAAGGCAAGTGCCAGGATCGAGGCTGCCGCAGTCCATCGCTTCGCCGTACCCATGAAGTGTGAGTGCCACCTGCCGCCGGAAAGGTTCGTTATGCCCGGGGCATGGTAGCAGCGGGCCTGAACGTGGGCGGCCGTTCATTGCCCGTTAAGCAGAATGGGCCTATTTTTCGGAACATGAAACGCGCTGCGCTCATTCTCGCTTTTGGATTGCTGGCCACGTCCCCGGCCTTCGCATTCCGCTGCGGCACGAAGATCGTGAGCGAAGGCGACACGCGCTCGAAAGTGGCGGCGATTTGCGGCGAGCCCGACGACGTGGTCAATCAACGCAGCGTGTTCCGCCGGCCGGTGATCTGGACGCGCGGCCGGCCGTACTACATCGGCGAGGACTTCATCGAGATCCCGGTCGAGAGCTGGATCTACAACCTCGGGCCTAACAAGCTCATGCAGCGCGTGCGTTTCGAAGGCGGCGTGGTTGTCGAGATCGAGTCGCTCGGGTACGGCTACAACAAGTGATCATTTGACCGCGCGCGGTTTTCCCTTCGACGCGATCCAGCGATCGATCTTCGCGCTCAATACGTCCATCGGCACGGCGCCGTCGCGCAGCACCTGGCTGTGAAACTCGCGCACGTCGAAATTCGCGCCTAACTGCTGCTGCGCGCGCGCGCGCAGCGCGCTGATGTGCAGCTGGCCCAGCTTGTAGCCCAGCGCCTGGCCGGGCCAGACGATGTAGCGCTCGACTTCAGCCGTCACGTCGCTCTCGGTGAGCGTGGAGTTGGCGAGCATGTACGCGATGGCCTGCTCACGCGTCCAGCCCTTGGCGTGCAACCCGGTGTCGACCACGAGGCGCATCGCGCGCAGCATTTCATCCGAGAGCCGTCCGTACCATTGATAGGGATCGGTGAGCATTCCGAGTTCCTTGCCGATCGATTCCGCATACAGCGCCCAGCCTTCCGAGTACGACACGTAGCCGTTGAAGCGGCGAAAGCGCGGCAGGTCGGTCAATTCCTGCTGGATCGAAATCTGGAAGTGATGCCCGGGCGAAGCTTCGTGCAACGACAGGGTTTCGATGCCGAAGCGTGGCTGCGCCTTGAGATTGTAGGTATTGATGTAGAAGATGCCGGGCCGTTTGCCATCCGCTGAAGGCGCCTGATACGAACCGCCCGCCGCCGACGCGGCCCGGAACGGCTCGACCGGGCGGATCTCGTAATCCGCCTTCGGGAAATCCGCGAACAGCCTCGGCAGCAGGCCATCGACGCGCCGCTTGACTTCGCGATACGCGTCTAACAACTCGGCTTCGTCGTTGAAATAGAAACGCGGATCGTCCTCGAGATGCCTGAAGAACGCCTCGAGGTCGCCGTTGAACCCGACCTGATCCTTGACGGCCAGCATCTCGCCGCGGATCCGCGCCACTTCGGTGAGGCCCAGTGCGTGAATCTGCTCCGGGGCCATGTCCATCGTGGTTGCGCTGCGAATGCGCCAGCGATACCAGTTCGCCCCATCGGGCAGGTCGGACCACCCGACCGTCGTGCGCGCCGCGGGTAGATAGTCGCGCTCGATGAAGTCCGCGAGCCGCGCATACGCCGGCAGGATCTCTGCCCCGAGCACCCGGGTGTATTCGGCCACGATGCGGTTGCGATCGTCGGCGGCGATTCCCTTCGGCAGCTCTTCAAGCGGATGCCAGAAGATGCTGTCAGTCACCTTGGGTGTGACGATTTCGCGCAGCTGCGGCACCACCTTGGCCATTGCCGGACGCGGCAACGTGATCCCACGCGAAATGCCGGTGCGCATCATGGCGATGGCACCATCGACCCAGCCCGGAAATTTCCGCAGACGCATCAGAAAGCGGTCGTAGTCGCGCGCATCGTTGAAGGGCTGAGGGCCCGTGCCGGAGCCGTATACCGCCAGGTCGATCGGCAGCGCGTTCATCTGGTTGAGGGGCAGCAGTTCCTCCGGATATTTCTGGCCCTCGAGCGCGAGTTCGCGTTCGCCGACGAAAACTTCCCAGGTGATGCGCCCGCCGGGCGAAAGCCGCGCCGCGTCGATTTGGCGGGCGCGATCGAGAAACGCCCGCTCCGTCGCGAGCACGCGTTCGCGAAAACCGGGCGTGGTCGTTTCGTCCAGCCGGTCGTCGAAGCGCGAGTCGCCGATGGCGGTCGCGTTCATTGGCGACAGCTCCAGCGAGCGGTCGAAGTATTCCTCGACCAAGGCGTTGAGCGAGGCCTCGGGCGTGGAATGTGGCCCCGTGGCGCAGGCACCGAGCAGCGTCGCTGCTAACAAGACGGGATACTTCTTCATGGCGGCGGATGGTAGCAGGCGAATCTTGTGGGAATGCCCGGCAAAGCCGCGAAAGCGCGCCGAAACGCACCTTGCGCTCGACGAGTTGCCCGCCGCCGCGGGCAGTTCTTCGCGGCGCGGCCGGCCCGTGGCATCCTAGCCACCGCACCTTCCCCGGAGTCGCACCATGCTGGTCGGATCTCACGTTCGTCGCGTCGCCGTCGTTGGTGGCATGCGCATTCCGTTCGCGCGCGGCCACGGCGCCTATTCGCGCGTCGGCAACCAGGACATGTACACCGCGGTGCTGCAGGCGCTGGTGGCGAAATTCCGGATCGCGGGCGAACGCCTGGGCGACGTGACCGGCGGTGCGGTGCTCAAGCATTCGAAGGACTTCAACCTGGTGCGCGAGTGCGTGTTGTCGTCGGGACTGGATCCGGCGACCCCAGGCCTCGACATGCAGCGCGCCTGCGGCACGGGCCTCGATGCGTCCATTTCGGTGGCGACGAGAATCGCGCTCGGCCAGATGGACGCCGGCATCGCCGGCGGCTTCGACACCGTCAGCGATCCTCCCATCGTCTACTCGCGTGAATACCAGCAGCAGCTGCTGCGCGCGTTTCGCGGGCGCAGCGCCTGGCAGAAGATCAAGCCATTCTTCGGCCTGCGGCCGCGGCACTTTAAACCCGTGATGCCGGGCGTGCTCGAACCGCGCACCGGGCTTTCGATGGGCGAGCACTGCGAACAGATGGCGAAGACCTGGAAGATCTCGCGCGCCGACCAGGATGAACTGGCCAACCTCTCGCACCTCAACGCCGGCAAGGCGTGGGCCCGCGGCTTCTTCAGCGACCTGGTGGTCAGCGAATACCAGGGCCTCAAAGTAGACAACAACGTCCGCGCCGACAGCACGCTCGAGAAGTTAGCCTTGCTCAAGCCCGCCTTCGACCGGCGCAGTGGCCAGGGCACGTTGACGGCCGGCAATTCCACGCCGCTCACCGACGGCGCCTCGGCGGTGTTGTTAGCCAGCGAGGAGTGGGCGCGCCAGCGCAACCTGCCGGTGCTCGCGTATTTCAGCTACAGCAAGCAATGGGCGGTGGACTACGTCAGCGGCAAGGAAGGCCTGCTGATGGCGCCGGCGTACGCCGTGCCTGCGATGCTCAGGGACGCCGGGCTCACGCTGCAGGATTTCGATTTCTACGAGATTCACGAGGCATTCGCGGCGCAGGTGTTGTGCACGCTCAAGGCGTGGGAATCGCCCGAGTACTGCAAGGAACGTCTGGGACTGGACAAACCGCTGGGCAGCATCGACCGCGCGAAACTCAACGTGAATGGCTCGAGCGTGGCGATCGGCCATCCCTTTGCAGCCACCGGCACGCGCATCGTCGCTTCGCTCGCCAAGCAACTGGCCGAATCGCCCACCGCGAAGCGCGGGCTCATTTCGGTGTGTACAGCCGGCGGCATGGGCGTGGTCGCGATTCTCGAGAAGGCGTAGCGGCGCGCGGACTCCTACTTCGCGCCCATCGCCTTCACGATGCGATAGGTGTATTCGACGTTTTCGTCGAACGACTGCACGCCGACGCGCTCGTCTCGCCCGTGCGCGCGGTTTTCGCCCAGCTCCATCCAGCGGCCGGAGAGATCGTAGCTCGGGATGCCGGCGTTACGCGTCTGCCGCGAGTCGCCGAAGCCCGTTGCCATCGACGGCACGACCGGGGCACCCGGCCACATCGACTCCACCACGCGCGTGACCTTGCCGAAGAACTCTTTCGAAACCGGCGACTCGGGGCTGACGATCGGCGGCGCATCCAGCTTGATCGTGATGTGCGGATCGTTCAGCACGGTAGTTAGTGTCTCGCGCACGTGTTGTTCGGTGTCCCCCGGCATCATGCGGCACTGGATCGTCGCCTGCGCGCGCTGGGGCAGCGCATTTTCCGCATGACCGCCGGAGATCAGCGTCGCGACGCAGGTCGTGTGCAACTGCGCATTGAAGTAGACGTTCTGGCTGAGTCGCTCCGCGGCCGCGAGGTCCGGCGGCTCCGCCGCTACGCTGCGCATGTCGGCGCTCTGCGGCCCCGGATCGAGGTCCGCCATCTTCGCGAAGGTGGCGCGCGTCGTGCCGGTCGTCATGACGGGAAACCTGTACGCCTCGATGCGGCCAAGGCCTGCCACGAGACGATAGATGGCGTTGTCCGGCGTCGGCAGCGATCCGTGGCCGCCGGCGCTGGTCGTTTCCAGCGTGTATGTGATGTAGGTCTTCTCGCTGGTGGCCACGCGGAACGCCACGCGCTTGCCGTTCTTGAGATCGCCGCCGGCGCCGTCGAAGGACACCATGAGACCGGCGTCGATCAATGCACGATGTTCCTTCAGCAGGAATGCGGGGCCATTCGCATTGCCACCGGCTTCTTCATCCGCAGTGAATGCGCCGATGAGATCGCGGTCGGGCACGAAGCCCTCACGCCTGAGCCGGATGAAGGTCTCGAGCATCGCGGCGATGCCGTCCTTCATGTCCATCGCGCCTCGTCCGTAGAAATACCCATCCTTCTCGGTCAGCTTGAACGGGTCGACCGACCAGTCGTCGCGCTTCGCCTCGACCACATCGAGGTGCCCGAGGAACAGGACGGGCTTCCCCTTTCCCTTGCCGTGAATGCGCACGATGACGTTGCCCTTGTCCGGGTGATCGTCCGGCGCGATGAACACCACATCGGCCGCGGCATATCCCGCTTCGAGCAGGTGTTTCTCGATGGCGCGGGCGGCATCCGTGGAGCCGTGCGCGTGCGTGGTGTTGATTTCGATCAGCTCTTTATAGAGCGTGCGCCCCAACGCCTGGTCGGCGGCGGGCGGCAGCGGCGATGCCGGCGCGGCCCAGACGGAACAGATCGGCAGCAGCGCGCTGACCGCCATGCAGAACAACCGGTATTTCATGCGAGACCCCGTGCGGTGCTGGTTTATTTTCCACTGCCGCGAGCCGTCATACAACACGCGCGGCCGGCCCTGACCCGCCCAAACTGGCTCGAAAACGCGGAATACACCGCCAATTTGCTGTTGGTTTCAATTGAAACTAAATTGGCAGCCCGCGCGCGAGGTGCTCATGAAACGTTACGTCCACTTTCCGAAAGTCGAGGGCCAGGCTTCGCGCCAGGCGCACGCCGATCTGCCCGCGGGCACCTACGAGCGCGAGATCAGCAAGGAGGGCTTCTTCGGCCCCGCGGCGCATCTCTATCACCGCCATCCGCCCACCGGCTGGACGAATTTCGACGGGCCCCTGCGCCCGCACGCGTTCAACTGCACGCAGTTGTCCGGCGATCAGTCATCCCCGTGGGCGGCGCCGGAGCTGCTCCACAATTCCTCCGTGCGCGTGCGCTTCTGGCGCTGTGAAAAGAACATGCCGGCGCTCGCGCGCAACGCCGATGGCGACGAGCTGCTGTTCGTGCACGCCGGCCGCGGCGAATTCTTCTGCGACTACGGGCACCTGTCGTTCGAAGCCGGCGACTACCTGCTGATTCCGCGCGGCACGATGTGGCGCGTCGAATGCGCGGAAGCCGTGCGCGCACTCATGATCGAAGCCACCAACAACTCCTTCCGCCTGCCGGACAAGGGGCTGGTCGGCCCGCACGCCATCTTCGACGCGGCGATGCTCGACACGCCGCGCATCGACGAGCTCTTCAAGGAAGCCCAGGGCGAGCAGGAATGGCGCGTGCACGTCAAGCGCCGCAACGCGATCTCGACCGTCACCTATCCATTCAATCCGCTCGACGCGGTGGGCTGGCACGGCGACCTGTGCGTGGCGCGCATCAACGTGCGCGACCTGCGCCCGCTCATGAGCCATCGCTATCACCTGCCACCCTCGGCGCATACGACATTCCTCGCCGAGCGCTTCGTGGTGTGCACCTTCGTGCCGCGACCGTTCGAGTCGGACCCCGGCGCGATGAAGGTGCCGTTCTTCCACAACAACGACGACTACGACGAAGTCATCTTCTATCACGCCGGCAACTTCTTCAGCCGCGACAACATCCACCCCGGCATGATCACGATGCACCCGGGCGGCTTCACCCATGGCCCGCATCCGAAGGCGCTGAAGAACGTGTTCAACCAGGCCAAGCCTGCGACGGATGAATATGCGGTGATGATCGACACGCGCGACGCGTTGGAGATTTCCGCCGCCGCGGCGGCCATCGAGTGGCCCGGCTACGTCGACAGCTGGAAGAGCGCGACATGAAACTCGCCACCCTGAGGCGCGGCGGACGCGACGGCCGTCTCGTGGTAGTTAGTCGCGATCTCACGCGCTGCGTGCCGGTGCCCGGCATCGCCCCCACGCTGCAGGCCGCGCTCGACGATTGGGAAGCGCTGGCGCCGCGGCTGGCCGCGCGCGCCACGGTGCTCGATACGCAGCCCGAGAACGCGGACGTGATGCCGTTCGATCCGGCGCAATGCGCCGCGCCGTTGCCGCGCGCGTATCACTGGGTCGATGGCAGCGCCTACGTGAATCACGTGGAGCTGGTGCGCAAGGCGCGCGGCGCCGAGATGCCGGCGTCGTTCTGGATCGACCCGCTGGTCTACCAGGGTGGCTCGGATGACCTGCTGGGCGCGCGCGACGACGTGCCGTTCGGCGACGCCGCCTGGGGCATCGATCTCGAAGCGGAGATCGCGGTCATCACCGACGACGTGCCGATGGCGACCGGCAGTGCCGATGCGGCGGGCCACATCAAGCTGCTGGCGCTGGTGAACGACTGGTCGCTACGCAACCTGATACCGGGCGAACTCGCGAAAGGCTTCGGCTTCTATCAATCCAAACCCGCGACCGCCTTCTCCCCCGTCGTAGTGACTCCCGACGAGCTCGGCGACGCCTGGCGCGACAGCAAGGTCCACCTGCCGCTCGTGAGCCGCATCAACGGTCAGGAATTCGGCCGGCCCGATGCCGGCGTGGACATGACCTTCAGCTTTGCGCAACTCGTTGCCCACGTGACGAAGACGCGCCGCCTCGGTGCGGGCAGCATCGTCGGCTCCGGCACGGTCTCCAACTACGACCGCAGCAAGGGCGCGAGCTGTCTTGCCGAGAAACGCATGCTCGAGCAGGTGGAGCACGGCGCGTCGCGCACGCCCTTCCTGCAATTTGGAGATCGCGTGTCCATCGAGATGCTGGCCGCCGACGGTCACAATATCTTCGGCACGCTCGACAATCGCGTGGTGAAGTCGGGCTCCTAGCAATCGTCAGGCAATGGCGACTTCGACGAGAGTCGGCGCCAGCACGCGCAGCAGATCCTGCGCGGAGATCCCCACCAGGAACCCGCGCGCGCCGCCGTTGATGTAGACGCGCGGCAGGGCACCGATGGACTTCTCGCAGTAGACAGGCATGGCGCGCTTGAGCCCGAACGGCGACGTGCCGCCGACCTGGTAGCCGGAGTGACGGTCGGCGACCTCGGGCGCGCACGGCGCCACGCTCTTGCGGCCGAGTTGCCGCGCGAGGTTTTTCGCCGAGACCTCGCGATCGCCGTGCATGAGAATGCACAGCGGCTTCTTCTTTTCGTCTTCGAAGATCAACGTTTTCACGACCGCATGCTCGTCGACCCCGAGATGTTCGGCCGACGCAGCCGTGCCGCCGCGCGGCTCCCACGCATATAGATGGGGCGTGAACTCGACCTGGTGCTGGCGCAGGACGCGGATCCCCAGCGTGACGGGATAATCGGTCGCCATGCCGCACTCACCTCAGCGAGCGCAATCGCAGACGGGGCTGCCCCGATCGAAAATGATCCGCCATTCGCCGCCGGGCTCGCGCCGCCAGATGGAGGTGTAGGTCGCAATGCGCTTGCCGTCAGGGCCCAACACAGGACCGCTGCTCAATGCGAGCTGGCCGCCTTCCTGCACTTCCACGATCTCCGGCGTCCACGAGAACGGCGGCCGCGCCGCGTCGAAGTATTTCTGCCAGCGCGTCAGCACCTGCGCGGGTCCACGCAGCGTCGTATCGGCGAGCCAGATGACATCCGGCGCGATCATGCGCGTGAAGGCTTTCACATCGCGGTCCGCCAGCGTCTTTGCGAAAGCCATTTCGGTGGCGCGCACTTGCAGGGTGAGCTCGGCCAGGTTCTCCGCGGCGCCGGCGGGCGCGGCGATGGTGAACAGCAACACGCAGGTCAGAAATGCTTTCATGGGAATCTCCCTACACGCGAACGCCACCCAGGCACCAACGATAATACCTTCGGGGTAGAGGCCGTCTGCGCGGCTCGCCGTACAATGCACACCTCCCACCTTTCGGAGCGAAGTCCCTTATGGGCGAGTTCACAACTCTCATGGCGCGCGACGGCCATGAATTCAACGCCTGGTTGACGGCGCCCAAGGGGCCGGCGCGTGGCGCGGTGGTGATCGCGCAGGAGATATTCGGCGTGAACCATCACATCCGCGGCGTTGCGGATGGCTTTGCCGCCGCGGGCTACGTCACCATCGCGCCGTGTTTGTTCGATCGCATCCGACGCGGCATCGAGCTCGGCTATTCCGAGAAGGATACGCAGGAAGGCCGCGGTTATCGCCTGCAGATCCCGAAAGAAAAGACGCTGCTCGATCTCGCCGCGTCGATCAACGTTATCAAGCACGCCGGGCGCGTCGCGGTGGTGGGTTACTGCTGGGGCGGCACGCTCTCCTACCTCGCGGCTTGCGAGCTGCCGATTGCCTGCGCGGTGTCGTACTACGGCGGCCAGATCAAGGACCACCTCGCCAAACCCCCGCGGCGGCCGGTGCTCTACCATTTCGGCGAGAAGGACCCATATATCCCGGCCTCCGACATAGAGAAGATCCGCGCCGCGGACGCCACGGGCGAATTCCACCTCTATCCGGCCGACCATGGTTTCAACTGCGAAGAACGCGGCAGCTACGAGCCGGCCAGCGCGAAGCTGGCCTTTACGCGCACGCACGCGTTCCTGACCGCGCAAATGGAGCGCAAATGATCAAGCTCAAGGATTCGACCCTGTGGAAGGAACGCGGCCTCATCGCGGGCGCCTGGGTCGCGGCGGACTCAAGACTAACTACCGAGATCCGCAACCCTGCCAACAGTGAGCCGCTCGGAACGGTGCCCAACATGGGCGCCGCCGAGGCGCGCCGCGCCATCGAAGCCGCGGACACCGCACTGCCCGCCTGGTCGAAGCGGACCGCCGGCGAACGCGCGAAACTCATGCGCGCCTGGTTCGACCTGATGATGGCGAACGTGGACGATCTCGCCGTGATCATGACCGCCGAGCAGGGCAAGCCGCTGGCGGAATCGAAAGGTGAGATCGCCTACGCGGCCTCGTTCATCGAGTGGTTTGCCGAGGAAGGCAAGCGCATTTACGGCGACATCATTCCCGGCCACCAGGCCGACAAGCGGATCATGGTGCTGCGCCAGCCGATCGGGGTCGTCACCGCGATCACGCCGTGGAATTTTCCCGCCGCGATGATCACGCGCAAGGCGGGACCTGCGCTCGCCGCCGGATGCACTTTCGTCTGCAAGCCCGCACCTCAGACCCCCTACTCCGCGCTCGCGATGGCCGAGCTCGCACAGCGCGCCGGCATTCCCGCCGGCGTATTCAACGTGATCACGGGCGACGCGGTCGCGATCGGCGGCGAGTTCACCGGCAACGACAAGGTGCGCAAGGTCTCGTTCACCGGTTCGACCGCGGTGGGCAAACTACTCATGGCGCAGTGTGCCGGCACCGTGAAGAAGGTGGCCCTCGAGCTCGGCGGCAACGCACCGTTCCTGGTGCTCGAAGACGCCGACCTCGACGCCGCGGTCACCGGCGCCATCCAGAGCAAGTACCGCAACACCGGTCAGACCTGTGTGTGCGCCAACCGCTTCATCGTGCATTCGAAAGTCTACGACGCCTTCACGCAGAAGCTCATCGCGGCCGTGCAGAAGCTGCGGGTCGGCGACGGCTTGAAAGGCGAGACCGACCAGGGCCCGCTGATCGACACCAAGGCGCTCGCCAAGGTCGAAGCACACATCGCCGACGCGCAGGCGAAGGGCGCAACGGTGGTCACCGGCGGACACCGTCATGCACTGGGCGGCACGTTCTATGAGCCCACCGTGCTCACCAACGTCAACAGCAACATGATTCTCGCAAGGGAAGAAACCTTCGGCCCGGTTGCGCCGCTGTTCCGCGTCGATTCGGACGAAGCAGCCGTAAAGCTCGCGAACGACACCGAGTTCGGGCTGGCCGCCTATGTCTACACGCGCGATCTCGCGCGCTCGTGGCGGGTCACCGAGGCGCTCGAATACGGCATCGTCGGTCTGAACACGGGCCTGATCTCCACGGAAGTCGCGCCATTCGGGGGCATCAAGGAGAGCGGCATCGGACGCGAAGGGTCGAAGTACGGAATCCTGGAATTCACCGAGCTCAAGTACATCTGCGTCGGCGGCATCTGACTTCGCGATCCGCGCATAGGCAAGTCGATACCGCCCGCGTAGACTGCGGCGCCAGTGCTAGGAAAGTTCCACGAAATCAGCGTCGAGACGGCGGACATCGCTGAGTCGGTCGCTTTCTACGAACGGCTCGGGTTCACGCAGTGCGGCACCACCGACACCTGGCAGCATCCGTACGGTGTGATGACCGATGGCAAGCTGTTCCTGGGGCTGCACCAGTTCAAGTTTCCTTCGCCCACGCTCACGTACGTCCACGCGAACGTGGCAGCGCATGCGCACGCCATCGAGAAGCACGGCATCGACATCGCGTGGAAGCGCGTCGGCGACGATGCGTTCAACGAAATCGGTTTTCTCGATCCTTCCGGGCAGACGGTCCGGGTGCAGGAGGCGCCGACGCATTTTCCCGGCGAACGCGATCGCGGCGAGAGTTCGCTGTGCGGTGACTTCGCCGAGTTCAGTCTGCCGGCCGGAGAGTTCCAGCCGATGCGTGAGTTCTGGGAGCCGCTCGGCTTCGTGGCGCTCGATGAGAGTGAAGCGCCTTACCTGCGCATGTCGATGACCAGCGATCACATCGATCTCGCCGTGCATCGGCCGCGCACGCTCGACGTACCCATGCTGGTGTTCGCCGCGGCGGACATGGGCGAACGCATCGATCGCCTGCGCGCGCTCGGCTGCGAGCTGTCGGAGGACCTGCCGCGGGGTCTCGACCCGCGGCACAGCGCGCTGCTCGAGGCGCCGGAAGGCACCACGCTTCTGCTGATCAACGCAGTAGATTAGTCGGCGCGGCTCACCAGTCGCAGGCCAAACAGGAAAATCGCGAAGTTCACGCCCGCGAGCAGGAAGAACGGCCCGCCCCTCGATACCGTGTCGTACAGCCAGCCGCCGATGCCGTTGGTGAACAGGATGGCGGCCGAGGCGCAGATGCCGGCGAGTCCGAAGACCGCGCCCCGCACGTCGCGCGGCGCTTCCTGGCCCAACAGGGTCTGGCCGCAGATGATGGCGGCGATCTGGCCCACGCCTAACAAGACGGCCACGGCCACCATGAGGCCACCCTGCGCCGGATCGGTGATGAATCCGCACAGCAGGTATGCCAGCGCGGCCAGCGCCATCGCGGCCACGCCGACGCGCATGCGATCGACGCGATCCAGCAGGAAGCCGACCGCGAGCGCGGTCGCGAGCCCCGCCGCCATCGCGGCGATGAACGGCAGGCGCGCGCGGCTGGCCGCCTCGGCCATGCTCGCGCCGCGCTCGAGCCAGGCCTGCTGCAGGCGCAGCATCAGAAAAGTGCCGAGCACCACGCGATCGCCGAACGAGCCGAACTGCAAAAGGTACGAAAGAAGGATGCGCGGATTGCCGCGCGCCGCGGCCGCGCCCTCGCGCAGGATGCGCATCACCGGCATCGCGGGCGCCCGCTCGCTTGGCGTGCCGCGTTTTAAACCTGCGAATACGACGACGGCGGACACGGCGCTGGCGGCGGCCGCGATCCACAGCGTGATGCGCCCCGCCGTGAGTTGATCGAACCCGGCGTCTTTCAGCCACTTCGGCGTGTTGCCCAATATCGCGACCAGCGTCAGCGCGCCGAGCCCCTGGCAGACCCCGGCGATGCCGACGAGCCGTCCGCGCGAGGATTCCTGGGGCGTGTCGGCCAGCACGGTCCCTAACATGGTGCCAACCGCCGCAACGCCCACTGAAAAGAACAGCGCGCACGCCGCAAGCGCCGGCACGCTGCGCGCGCCCGCGTACAGCATGAAACCCGCCGCGAGCCACAGGAACCCGCATGCATAGACGGCGCGCCTTCCGATCTTGTCGGCCAGCGCACCGAACGGAGCGACCAGGCACAGGGCCAGCAATTCGTTGGCGAAGTTGAGCGCCGCCACCGTGCGGCCCTGCACCGCCGCCGGCAGGGCCAGATTTACATTCATCAGATACGTCTGGAAAAAACTCACGAAGGCCAGCAGGCCGATCGTGATGAACGCGGCATATAGATAGGAGTAGAGGTGCCGGGGCGCAAACCCGGGCGCGAGACCGAGCCTCGCCTGCCGGCGCGCCGGCCGATTCTGTACGGGGTCTCGAATCACGGACGAATCATGCCACCCCGAGCCGTCCGCGCCGAGACGAACGCCCGACGCGGCATTCCGCGCATGCGGACGCGATGGAATGTGGCGATAATCCACTCATCGACCGCCTCGCGGCACCAGAATTTCACGGAGTTTCTCTCAATGATGCGATTTGTCTACGCGGCCGTGGCCGCACTGATGGTGTTCTGTTGCTCCCCGGCCAAGGCCGATGAGGGGATGTGGACGTTTCACGGCTTTCCGCTCGCGAAAGCAAACGCCGCGCTCAAGACCAGCCTCGACCAGGCCTGGCTCGATCGCGTCCGTACCGCCACCGTTCGCCTGTCGAACTGCACCGGCTCGTTCGTTTCCGGCGAGGGGTTGATCCTCACGAACCACCACTGCATCGAGGCGTGCCTCGCGGACCTCTCTTCCAAGGAAAAGAGTCTGGTCGAAGAAGGGTTCCTCGCGAAGACGCGCGATGAAGAGAAGAAGTGCGAGACACAGGTCGCCGATGTGCTCACCGCCACGGAGGACATCACCGCGAAGGTGAACGCAGCGACAGCCGGCAAGGCCGAGGCCGCCGCAAATGACATTCGCAAGGCCACCCTGACCCAGCTCGAGAGCGAGTGCGAAGCTGCGACCAAGCTCAAGTGCCAGACAGTCACGTTGTACGACGGCGGTCAGTACTGGCTCTACCAGTACAAGCGTTACACCGACCTGCGCATCGTGTTCGCCCCCGAGGCGGCGATCGCATCCTTCGGCGGCGACCCGGACAACTTCCAGTTTCCGCGCTGGTGCCTCGACATGGGCGTGCTGCGTGCTTACGAAGACGGCAAACCGGCCGTTCCGTCCAGCTACCTGAAATTCAACTTCGCCGGCCCCGCGGCCGGCGATCCAGTGTTCGTGTCGGGACATCCAGGCTCCACCGATCGCCTGCTGACCGTCGCGCAGCTCGAGCACGAGCGGAACGACTTCCTGCCGCAGTGGTTGCTCCGGTCCTCGGAAGTTCGCGGCCGCCTGATTCAGTTCGGGGCCGAGAACCCGACGAACGAACGCATCTCGGCCGATCTGCTCAACAGTCTCGAGAACGGCATCAAGGTGCGCCGCAAGCAGCTCGACGCCTTGCACGAGGATGCGCTGTTCGCGCTCAAGAAGGCCGAGCAACAGACGCTGCAGAAAAAGATCGCGGCCAGCCCCGCGCTCAAGAAGGAAATCGGCAATCCCTGGCACGACATCGAAATGGCACTCGATGTTGAAAAGGGAATGTTGCAGCCGCTCACGTATATCGAGAACGGCGCCGGATTCCAGGGCCGGCTCGTGACTTTCGCGCGCACGCTGGTGCGCGGCGCGGGCGAGCGCGACAAACCCAACGGCGAACGCTTCCGTGAATACACCGACGGTGCCTTGCCGCGCATCGAGCAGCAGCTCGGCGCCGCGCTACCTATCTACCCTGACATCGAGGCGCTGCGCCTCGGTGCGGGCCTCGAGCGCATGCGCGAATGGCTGGGGCCCGACCACGAGGTGGTGCGCAAGCTCATGTCGAAGGAATCGCCCGCCGGCCTCGCCAAGCGCCTGGTCACCGAAACCAAGCTCGGCGACCCGGCCGTCCGTCTCGCGTTGTGGAAAGGCGGCTCGAAGGCGATTGCCGAATCGACCGACCCGTTTATCGTGATGGCGCGCAGCATCGATCCCGACGCCCGTGCAATCCGCAAAGCCTACGAAGACGGCGTCGAAGCGCCGATCCGCTCGGCCACCGAACGGCTCGCGAAGGCGCGGTTCGCCGCGCTGGGCACGAGCGTTTATCCCGATGCCACGTTCACGTTGCGCCTCAACTGGGGCACCGTGCAGGGCTGGAACGAAAATGGCAAGCCGGTGCCGCCGTTCACGCGGCTGGCGCGCGCGTTCGAACGCGCCACGGGCGCCGATCCGTTCCGCATCCCCGACAGCTGGCTGCGCGTGAAAGACAAGCTCGACATGAACACGCCGTTCAATTTATCCACCAACAGCGACATCGTCGGCGGCAACTCGGGCAGCGCGCTGATCAACGCCAAGGGCGAGATCGTCGGCTTGCTGTTCGACGGCAACATCCATTCGATCTCGGGCTCGTACTGGTTCGACACGGAGAAAAACCGCGCCGTCGCCGTGCACCCGGCGATCATCCGCGAGGCGTTGTCGAAGGTTTACGGGGCGGATGGATTGCTCGCCGAACTGGGCCGCTGATTAGTCAGGGGTCTGGCTCCGTTTTCTGTTCTCAGAAAACGGTGCCTGACCCCACTCCCCGAAATGGGGTCAGGCACCAATTTGCGGACGCAAATTGGAGCCAGACCCCTAGCTACTTGGCGTCGCGGGCGGTGACGTCGAAGCGAACGCGCATCTCATCGACCACCAGCAGCGCGCCCAGCGCCGCGCTGAAGGGTTTCAATCCCAGCCCCGATTGTTTGAGCGGAAATTCGCCGCTCGCGGCGATGCCGCCATCCTTGCGCTGCACGTGGATCGGCGCCCGTACGTGGTGCACCTGATCCTTGAGCGTGATTTCCACGTCCACATCGAAGTAGTCGCCCGCGGCAACCACTTCAGTGGCGCGCAGCCGGATGGTTGGATACTTCGCGCCGTCGAGCAGCGCTTCCGACAACATGTTGGTGCGCGTGCCGTCGCGCGCGCTCTGCGGAACGCCGGGCGGAAAATCCGCGCCGGCCTGCTCGCGCAGCGCGGGCTCGTCGATGGTCAGCTCATTCACCGGGATCGTGATATCGAAGCGCGTCTGAGTCAGATCGTCGCTGACATACGCACTGCCCGCGAGGTTGTGCGACGCGATCACGTGGTTGTGACCGAGCCGCGCCATGGTGCCGCCGCGGTATACGAAGATCTGCAGCAACGATTCTTCCGCGACCACTTTGTATTCATGCGCGCCGGCGGGAATCTCCATCTGTTCCGGCGCCGCTTGCGCGGGAGGCGAAGTTTCCTTCACCGGGGGACTTGTCTGACACGCGGCGAGCCCCAATAGCACCACACTCGCAATAACAAGTCGGGAACCCGATCCCGCTGGAAATGTACTCATGGCGTGTGCCTCTCTCTTCCGTGGCTTTGACCCAACCCCTTGGCAGCAGCTAGCTTACCCGGCATGACTTTCCGCAACACCACACGATCGTGGGGCACGCTCTCGAAGGCGCTGCATTGGATCATCGTGCTGCTGATCATCAATCAATGGGTGATCGCGCAATGGGCGGAATCATCGACCGGCTTTGCCAAGCTCAAAACGCTGGGTTATCACAAGTCCTTCGGCATGACGATCCTGATGCTCGCGATCATTCGCCTCGCCTGGCGCTGGATGAACCCCGTGCCGGACCTCAGCGCCGAAACGAAACCATGGGAACGCACACTCGCGAAGATTTCACACGTGTTGCTCTATGGCCTGATCTTCGCGATGCCGCTCACGGGCTGGCTGATGTCCTCCGCAAAGACCTACTCGGTCAGCTGGTTCAACCTGTTCGCATTCCCGAATCTGGTCGGCAAGAGCGACCGAGTCTACGATCTGACACACGACCTGCATCACCTGCTGTTTGCGGTCCTGGTCACGGTCGCCGCCGTGCACATCGCCGGCGCGCTCAAACACCAATTCATCGACAAGAACGACGTGCTGAAGCGCATGCTGCCCTTCGGTGGAGTCAAGTGAGACCCATGACCAACTATCTACCTGCACTCACCGTAGGAGCCGCGCTCAGCGCCGCCGCCTGCTCGGCCGCCGAGAATCCGGCGCCGGCCGCCAAACTCACCGCCGCTCCGGCGGGCACCAGCACGACCGTCCCCGCAGCTGCCGGTGTGCCGCACTACGTACAGGCGCCGGCCGGCAGCACCCTGACTTTTTCCTTCATCCAGGCCGGTGCCGAAAATCAGGGCGTGTTCAAACAGTTCGCCACCGAACTCAACTACGACGAGAAGAATCTCGCCGCGGGCTCGCTGAAAGTCGCGGTACAAACGGGCTCGTTCGACACGCAGGACAAGGATCGCAACGACACGCTGGCCGGTGCCGACCTGCTCGATCCGAAGAAATACCCGACCGCGCAGTTCGTCGCGACTTCGCTCACGCGCGGGGCGAAGGGAATCGAAGCCGCCGGCAAACTCACGCTGCATGGCGTGACGAAAGATCTCAAACTGCCGCTCGACATCCGTACTACGGCGACCGGCGCGGAAATATCGGGCGAAACCACGATCAAGCGTCTCGACTACGGCGTCGGCACGGGCGACTGGAAGTCCACCGAATGGGTGGGCGACGAAGTGAAGCTGCAATACAAGGTTGCGTTGACCAGGACGGCGAAGTAGTCAGCCATGTCCATGTCGGGCTCCATGCGCCGCGTGTGGATCGCGGCTTCGCTGACCGTCGCCCTGCTGTCTTTCTATCCGGCGTGGATCAACCGCACCAGCTGGTGGATGCCGGGCATCGCGTTCACGCTGTTTCTCGTCTTCGCGCTCGAGCCGTGGCTGCTCACGTGGGAACTGCGCAAGCGCGGCGAAGATCTGCAGATCACCGATGAAGGCGTGTTGCGCCGCCTGGCGCGCGGCGACAGCGAGTACGTGCGCTGGAGCGAGTTGCGCGAGGTATCCATCGTGATGACGCAGGGCGTGAATTCCTCCGAGGAGTTCTTCTACGTGCTGGCGGGCGCCGGCACCTCGGGCGTACTGATCAGCCAGACGCTCGCGACCAGGTACGACCTGCTTTCGCATCTGAGCAAACTACCGGGTTTCGATCATCGCAACATTGCGAGCGCCATGGCGTCGCCGGTGAACCAGCGCTTCACGCTGTGGCGCGCGGCCCCGCTCGAAGGCGAAGGTCGCGTGATCTCACAGCTGCCGACCCTGCAGTAGCAGCGCGCGGCAGAGCACCAGCGGAGAGAGCACGGGTTTCGCAGGCCTCATTTGAATTGACCCGCCCAGGAACGCAGGTAGTGTAGCGGCATGCCGCAAATGTTTGACGATGTGGGGGAGATAGTCGAGGAAACGTTGCGCCGGGTCGGAAAGCGAGTGTGTCTTGCTTTGCCGCTCGGCATCGGCAAGCCCAATCTCATCGCCAACGAGTTCTTCCGCCGCGCGCGTGGCGATGCCTCTGTCGACCTGACCATCGTGACCGCGCTCAGCCTGCGCAAACCCACGGGCGGCAGCGACCTCGAAAGGCGCTTCCTCGAGCCATTGGCCGAGCGGATCTTCGGCAACTACCCGGAGCTCGACTATCTGGCGGCGGTGCGCCAGGGCAGCGTGCCGGCCAATATCCATGTCATCGAGTTCTTCTTCGAGCCCGGTTCATTGCTGTCTGCGGCACATGCCCAGTCGCATTATCTGTGCGCGAACTACACCCACGTGGCGCGCGAACTGCTGCGACGGGGCGTCAATGTGATCGCGCATGTGGTCGCCAAACGCACTGTTGGCGGCGCCACCGAGATCAGTCTCGGCAGCAATCCGGATGTGACCATCGATCTATTGCCAGAACTCGACCGGCTGCGCGCGGCCGGCCAGGCCATCGTGATGCTGGGCCAAGTGCATCGTGAAATGCCGTTCATGCTCGGCGCCGCGAGCGTGGGCGCAGACGCGTTCGACCTGCTGCTCGATCATTCGCGCTACGACTACGACCTGTTCGCGCCGCCGAATCCCGCGCTCGCGACCGTCGATCACGCGATCGGACTGCACGCGAGCGCGCTGGTGCGCGATTCCGGCACCTTGCAGATCGGCATAGGAGAACTCGGCGACTCCATCGTCTATTCCTTGTTGCTGCGCCATCAGCAGAACGAAGCCTGGCGGCGCGCATTGAGCGATGCCGGCACCGAGCGCGCGGCACCCTTGATCGACAGCTGCGGCGGCCGCGGCGCGTTCACCACCGGCTTGTTCGGCGCCACGGAGATGTTCGTCGACCAGATGCTGGATCTGTACCGCGCCGGCATCCTGCGACGCCGCGTCTACGACTATCTACCGCTGCAGCGTGCGCTGGCCGCGAACGGCTCGAATCCGCGCGTGGATGAAGCGCTGCTCGATGCGCTGCTGGCCGCGGGCGCCGGCCCGCGGCTCGACTGCGCCGATGTGACGGCGCTCAAGGCAGCCGGTGTGCTGCGCAGCGAGACCCGCTTCGAGAACGGCGCCATCGTCTCGCCCGAAGGCACGCGCATCGATGCCGACCTGGCGAACGCCGGATCGCGCGCCGCGCTGGCGCGCGAATGCCTGGGGCTCAACCTGCAGGGCGGCGCCGTGATGCACGCCGGCTTTCTGCTCGGCCCGCGGGCGTTCTATTCGGCGCTGCGCGAGCTGCCGGAATCGGAACGCCGCCTGTTCGACATGCGCAGCGTGGGCTACATCAACCAGCTCTACGGTACCGACATGGAGCTGCGAATAGCCCAGCGCTGCCACTCGCGCTTCGTCAACACCGCGATGATGCTGACGACATTGGGCGCCGCGGTCTCCGACGGGCTCGACGACGGACGCGTGGTGTCGGGCGTGGGCGGCCAGTACAACTTCGTGGCGATGGCGCACGCGCTGCCGGGCGCGCGTTCGGTGCTGTGTGTGCGGTCGACGCGCCGCAAGGACGGCAAGGTGACCTCCAACATCGTCACTTCCTACGGCCACACCACCATTCCGCGGCACTTGCGCGACCTGGCGATCACCGAATACGGCATCGCCGATTTGCGCGGCCGTACGGATTCGGAGTGCATCGCGGCGCTGCTGAATATCGCCGACTCGCGTTTTCAGGACGGGCTGCTCGCGGCCGCGAAGCGCGCCAACAAGATCGACGCGGGTTATCGCATTCCGGATGAGTATCGACGCAACACCCCGCAGCGGCTGGAAGCGGGCTTCGCGGCGCAGCGCGCCGCGGGACTCTTCTCCGAATACCCGTTCGGCACCGATCTCACGCGCGAGGAAATCGATCTAGCGCGCGCGCTGCGCTGGCTCAAGGAAAACACCGCGGGTACCGCCGCGCGGCTCGGTACGATCGCGCGGGCATTGCTCAGCGCTGCGCACGACGAGGACCGCGGCCATCTCGAACGTCTGAAGCTCGGCGCACCGGTGGATTTCAAGGAGCGCCTGACGGCGAAACTGGTGGGACTCGCGCTGGCGCACACGCGGGCGGCCGGCGCCCTGACTACTTCGCAAACAGTCGCGAAGCGTCCTTGAAGGCCTTGAACTCGAGCGCATTGCCCGAAGGGTCGTAGAGAAACATCGTCGCTTGTTCGCCAACCTGGCCGGCGAAGCGGGTGCCGGGTTCGATTTCGAAGCGGGTCGCGAGCTTGCGCAGGCGCTCGGCGAGCTGGTGCCACGCGCTCCACTCCAGCACCACGCCGAAATGCGGCACGGGCACGTCGTGCCCATCTACCTCGTTGTGATGGACATGTTGGCGCCTGGCCGGATCGAGGTGCGCGACGAGCTGGTGGCCGAAAAAATCGAAGTCCACCCACTCGTCGCTGCTGCGTCCCTCGGCGCAGCCGAACAGCTCGCCGTAAAAACCGCGCGCGGCGGCCAGGTCATGAACGGGTATCGCGAGATGAAACGGTTGCGGCATCAACGATCAGATCAATTCGGTGGCGACCTGCAGCAACAAGAACGCTATGCAAAGTGCCTTTGTGCATTTCTCGACCATGGTCGTACTCCCTTTTTTATTGCCTGGCCCACCACTCGTCGCGCGCGCGCACGGCGAGGTCGGGGTGATCCGAAAAGAAACCGGAAATTCCCGCGTCGAGCAGCGCCTGGATCTCTGTTTTGAGATCCCCCTGCGCGGCCGCGTCGCCTGCCGATCTTAGATCAACCGGGACGAATTCGTTCTCCGCCCGCAACGTCCAGACGTGGATTCCCAACCCTTTGGCGCGCGCCCGGCTCGCCAGGCCGCTATCTACAGCCTTGCCGCCGGCAAACTGAACGACCATCCACTTGTGCGGGCCGATGGCGTCGGCGTAGGTGGCGATCTCAGCAAGTCCGGCATCCGACATGAGGTCCAGGTAGGTTCGTTTGTCGCCAGCCAGCGTGAAATCAAAGGGTTGGCCATTGGGGGCAACTAACTGCACCAGCGGCAGATCCGTGCGGCGGCGCAGCGCCTTCAGATTGGCAACCTCGAAGGACTGTAGCCAGACCGGGTCGGAACGCTTGCCGTAGCCGTGGCGATCCAGAGCTTCGAGCATCCGCTCGTCGAAGTGCAGGCCCAGTTTCGCGAAGTAGCTTGGGTGCTTGGTTTCGGGATAGACACCGATTCGCGGTGGCGGCGGGCGGCCCGCCTCGCGCGCCAGTGCCGCGCGCTGCGCATCGGCCGCGGCCACGAGGTCGAGGATTTCTTCGAAGGTGGGGATCTCGAACACGCCGTCGTAGCGCGTATTCGCGCGCCGCAGTTCCGGCAAGCGCTCGCGTGCGCGCAGCGTCTTCAGTTCCGCCAGTGTGAAATCCTCGGTGAACCAGCCGGTGACCGACTCGCCATCGATCGACTTGGTGGTCTTGCGCGCCGCGAATTCCGGATGCGCCGCGACATCGGTCGTGCCGCCGATTTCATTCTCGTGGCGTGCGAGCAGCGCCCCGTCCCGGGAAATGACGAGATCGGGTTCGACGTAGTCCGCTCCCTGAGTGATCGCGATGAAATAGCCCGCGAGTGTGTGCTCGGGCACATACCCGCTGGCGCCGCGATGCGCTATGACAAATGGGCGTGGGCCGGCTGCGAACGAGCTCGCCGTCATGAGAACTGCGCCCACGAATCCGGACATGACGTAACGCCAGAATGCCTCGCGATGCGCAGGTCGCTTAAGGACTTGCTGCATTGAGCTCTCTTTCCTGTCGGGGGTAACGCGCCCATGAAAACCACTGTCCGCCACTGGCTCAAGCTTACGGTGCGCAACGCAGCTTGTCTTTCACTCGGCCTCGCGCTGTCTGGATGCGCGAGCGACTCCCGTCCCGTGGTCGTCGGCCAGCCGCTGACGCTGCCCACGCTCAACGATTACTGCGCGGTTGCACAGAGGGAAATCGCCACGGCGCGGGTACCCGCGCGCAACGTGCTGATGACCGACTACCAGGCGTTCACGCGCGCCTCACCTTCGGTGAAGCCGCTCGAGACTCTGCAGTTCGTCGGCTACGCCGACCAGCAGCGTACCAAGCCGCGCATGATTTCCTGCAAGCTGCACAATGCCGCGCGGATCCGCGCCGAGTACGGCGCCACCGCCGCGGGTGAATCCACCACCTGCGCGCGACTCAACCGCCGCACGCTCGATGCCGTGATGCTGACGCTCACCGACCGGCAGAAGAAAAAGATGCCGTTCAAGGGTTCGATCGCCGTACTGCTCGACCCGGATGAACAGGCCACGAACGAAGCCCAGTGGCTCGAAGCCTTCACCATGGTGCAGACCGACGCCGGCGGCACGCTGCGCATCCGCGCCAAGAGCCTGCGCGGCGACGGCACCAATCTGCGCGTAAACGCGAAGGCCGCGATGGCGAGCGGGCGTCAGTACTGCCACCTGATCGCGCCCGATTACCTGAAGCGCATCCTGACCGGCGACGTGCAGCTGCCCAAGGCCGAGTTTCCGGAATCCGGCCAGACCGCCAGCCGATGAGTTGACGCCGCACCGCGCGGCGTTGATAAGCTCGGGCGGGTGACGACGGCAGTTCCTACTCCTTCCCGACCGCCCTATTCCCGTCCCGAGGAATTCGCGCATACGCTCACCGCGGGGCTCGGCATCGTTGCCTGCGCGATTGCGATTCCGTGGCTGGCCTGGGCCGCCGCGGGCGATCCGTTGCGGCTCGCCGGCGCCATGGTCTTCGGCGTCACCGCGCTCGCGATGTTCGCCACCTCGGTGATCTATCACTGGGAGCGCTCTCCCGAGCGCAAGCAGTACCTGCGCAAGCTCGATCACTCCGCGATCTATCTACTCATCGCGGGCACCTACACGCCATTCACCCTGGTGGCCATGCAGGGCGCGTGGGGCTGGTCGCTGTTCGGCGTGGTGTGGACGCTGGCGGTGCTGGGCGTCGTCGCGAAAACCACCGTGGGCTTTCGCTACCCGCGGTTGTCGACGATCCTGTATCTCGGCATGGGCTGGCTGATCGTGGTCGCCATCAAGCCGCTGCGCGAGAGCCTGAGCACAGCGGAGATCGCCTGGATCGCCGCCGGCGGCCTGCTGTACACCGGCGGCGTGCCGTTCTACATCTGGAAATCGCGCCGCTATACGCACGCGGTGTGGCATTTGTTCGTGCTCGGCGGCGTCGCCTGTCATTTCGCCGCGGTGCTGAGCCTGGTCAGCGGAAAAGACTGAAACGGCCGAGCGACCTATTTCTTGCGCTTCGCGCCCGCTCGCGACTTTTTCTTCGTCGCAGATTTGCGTGCAGGCTTCGCGGCCGGCTTCACGCGCTCCGTTGACGTGGATCGTTTTGCCACGACTTTTTTTGCTTTGGCCTTGATCTTGACCTTGATCTTGACCTTGGCCTTCCGCGCGGGCGTTTTCTTCCTGGCCCCGGCCTTGCTGGCGGCGGGCTTTCGCTGCGCAGGTTCCGCACCGCGCAGCTGATCGATGATCGCCGGATTCTCGAGCGTCGACAGGTCCTGCGTGATGTCCTCATTGCGCGCGATGGCGCGCAGCAGACGACGCATGATCTTGCCCGAGCGCGTCTTCGGCAGGTTGTCGGCGAAGCGGATGTCGTCGGGCCGCGCGATGGCGCCCAACTGCTCGGTCACCCAGTCGCGTAACTCTTTCGTGAATGCCTCGACCTTCGCGGCACCCGGCCGCTCGCCACGCAGCACCACGAACGCGAACACCGACTCGCCCTTGATGTCGTGGGGCTTGCCGACCACCGCCGCCTCGGCAACCTTCGGGTGCGCGACCAGCGCCGATTCGATTTCCATCGTGCCGAGCCGATGGCCGGCCACGTTCAGCACGTCGTCGATGCGGCCCATGATCCAGAAATAGCCATCCTTGTCGCGGTGCGCGGAATCGCCCGCCACGTAATAGCGATTCTGGAACGTCTCCCAGTACGTCTTGAGGTAGCGCTCGTTGTCGCCCCAGATCGTGCGCAGCATCGACGGCCAGGGTTTGCGGATGACGAGGTAGCCGCCGGCATCGGCACCCTGCACTTCGTCGCCGCGCGCATCGACGATCGTGGCGTCGATGCCCGGCAGGGGTTGCGTGCAGGAGCCGGGTTTCGTAGCGGTATTGCCCGGCAGCGGCGAAATCATGATGCCGCCGGTTTCGGTCTGCCACCAGGTATCGACGATCGGGCAGCGGCCGCGGCCGATGTTCTCGTGGTACCACATCCAGGCTTCGGGATTGATCGGCTCACCTACCGAGCCTAACAACCTGAGTTTCGTCAGGTCGTAGCGCGCCGGGATGTCGTCGCCAAGTTTCATCAGCGCACGAATCGCGGTGGGCGCGGTGTAGAAGATCGTGACACCGAGCGATTCGATGATCTGCCAGAAGCGCCCGGGGTGCGGAAAAGTCGGCGCACCTTCGTAGATGACGACGGTCGCGCCCGCGGCCAGCGGCCCATAGGCGACATAGCTGTGGCCGGTCACCCAGCCGATGTCGGCCGTGCACCAGAAGATGTCCTCCTCGTTGATGTCGAACACCCACCTGGTGGTGAGCTTGGCGCCGAGTAGATAGCCGGCGCTGGAATGCTGGATGCCTTTCGGCTTGCCCGTGGAGCCGGAGGTGTACAGCAGGAACAGCGGATGTTCCGCATCGACCCACACCGGTTCACAGACCGGTGTCTGGCCTTCGACCAGGTCGTGCCACCACAGGTCGCGTCCCGGGTACATGGAAATGTCCTGCCCGGTGCGCTTCAGCACGATGACACTGCGAATGGTCGGGCAGCCGCTGGCCAACGCCTTGTCTGCGGCCTCCTTCAATTCGATGGCCTTGCCGCCTCGCCAGCCGCCGTCGGCAGTGACCAGCACCACGGCGCCGGCGTCTTCGATGCGGTCCTTGAGCGATAGCGCCGAGAACCCGCCGAACACCACGGAATGGACCGCGCCGATGCGCGCGCAGGCGTGCATGGCGACGATCGCTTCCGGCGTCATCGGCATGTAGATGACCACCCGATCGCCGGCCTGCACGCCCTGCGAGAGCAACGCATTGGCAAAGCGGCACACATCGGCATGCAACTCGCGGTAGGACACGTGCCGCACGTCACCGGGCTCGCCGACGAAGGTCACAGCCGTCTTGTGGCCGCGCTCCTCGAGATGCACATCGAGGCAGTTGTAGGAAACATTGAGCTCGCCGTCGCTGAACCAGCGGTAGTTGGGCGCATTCGAGCTGTCGAGCGTCACCGTGAAGGGCTTGTTCCAGCGCAGCTCGCGGCGCGCCTGGCGGGCCCAGAATCCCTCGTGGTCTTTGGCCGCCTCGGCCCGAAGGCTAGCCACGTCGGCGGGCTTCAGGCGGGATTGCGCGGTGAATTCGGCGGACGGCGGGAAGCTGCGTTCTTCGATGAGAACGGATTTGATGTTTTGTTCGCTCACGGGAGGTGAGGATACCGTATGAAATACGCCCTCTTGTAAACCGAACGGCCTTCTCGACAGTCTCAATGACACAAGACTCGCACTCCGGGAGAAAACACCATGCGTTATAGAAACCTGCTGATCCTGCTCGCCTTAGGGCCCTCGTCCGCGTTCGCCTGGGGCGACGGTTGTGAGTTTCGCGCCGATCGCGCCGCGGGCGTCGACGCCAAGGGTGTCGAGAAGGTGGTCATCCGCACCGGCGCGGGGGACATGAAGGTCGTCGGCCGCGGTAGCGCCGTGCGCGTCGAGGCCCGCGGCGTCGCCTGCGCCGCCAAGCAGGAATTGCTCGACCAGTCCCAGATCACTGTCCGTCGCGAGGGCAACGTGGTTTATGTCGAGACCGTCCTGCCGCAGAACGACGAGAACTGGAAATGGAGCCGGGACGAATACGCATACATCGATATCGGCATCGCGCTGCCGTCGAACCTGCCCGTCGAGGCCGTCGATTCCAGCGGCGATGCGGTGTTCGAAGATCTCAAGGCGCTGCAGCTGCAGGACAGCTCCGGTGATCTGAACATCAGCCGCATCGCGGATCTCGCCGACGTGACAGACAGCTCGGGCGACTTGAATATCGACAGCGCCGGCAGCGCGCGCCTGCGCGACAGCTCGGGCGATATCGACATCGACGATGTCCGCGGTGACGTGGACGTGGTGCAGGACAGCTCGGGCGACATCCACATCGAGAGGGTCGCCGGCAACGTCAAGGTGGAACAGGACAGCTCCGGGGATATCCGCGCAGAGCAGGTGAAAGGCAGCTTCACCGTGGATTCGGACAGTTCAGGCAGCATCTACGCCGCCAACATCACCGGAAATTTCACCGTGAGCGACGACAGCTCGGGCTCGATCGAGCACGAGTCGATCGGTGGCAAAGTCACGATTCCGGAGAACAAGCGCGAGGACGAGTAGTCGGCGTGCAATCGCCGGGAACCACGGCCCATGATCAGGCGGCGGCGGCCACCAGCGGAAGCAACGCGAGGCGCTCGGCCTGCTTGCGCAACAACGGACCGAAGTTGTGCCGGTCGAAGAACGAGGTGAGCGAGGCGACGTCCGGCGCCCGGCGCGACAGTTCGTGGCGTTCGACCGTCATCGGCATGTCGCACGCGATTCCGGTGAGACGCCGCGCCAGGAATGCCGCGTCGCGATGCTCGGCGAGCTTCGCGGCCAGTTTGCTCGCGCCGCGGACTTTGATCTCGGCAACGCGATCGAGATTGTCGTACAGCTCCTCGAGCGAGACGAATTCCTTCATGAGGGCCGCGGCGGTCACCGCGCCGACACCGGGCACGCCCTTGATGTTGTCGACGCTGTCGCCCATGAGCGCGAGGAAATCCGCGAAGCGCTCCGGCGCGACGCCGAAGCGTTCCTCGATCTGGTGGTATCGATAGCTCGCGTTGTCGCTGTAATCCCAATACACGTCGTGGTCGCGGATGAGCTGCGCGAAATCCTTGTCGCGGGTGACCAGCGTCGCGGGCAGCCCCTCGCGCCGGCAGCGCGTGACCAGCGTGCCGACGATGTCGTCGGCTTCGTACTCGGCGTGGCTGAACGCGGGAATACCGGCATGCCGGCAGAATTCCTGGCAGCGCTCGAACTGCAGCTTGAGATCGGCCGGCGGCGGCTCGCGGTTCGCCTTGTAGGCCGGATAGATCCGGTTGCGAAACGAGGTCGAAAGGCTCTCATCGAAGGCCACGGCCATGTAGCGCGGCTGCGCGCGTTCGATCAGGTCGCCGAGGAAGCGCGCGAAGCCGAACGTGGCATGGGCGGGATTGCCATCGCGGTCGGTCATGTCCGGCGGCATGGAGTAGTAGGCGCGGAAAACGTAGACGGACGCGTCGATGAGATAAATCACGCGCGGAGCTTACCTTGAGGTCCGGCCCCTTTTGCTAGGAAATGGGGCCTGACCCCATTTATGCGACGCGGCCTATCCCGCCGCTTGCGGCACTGGTATCGACTGGCGGATGCTGGCGCCGCTCGGATCGCTGCAGGGCGGCGTCCAGCATCGTGGCGAACAACTCCGCGGTGTCATGCAGGCTTTGCGTCGCGAGACCCAGGTCGCGCGGCTTGCGCACGATCTGCCGGCAGCAATTGACCACCTGGGCGTCGCGCGCAACATCGACCAGCGCGCCTTCGGCGAGCGCGCGCAATGCCTTCTCCGGCACGCCGCCGCGGCGGCACGAGTCGCTCCATAACGGGTAAAGCAGGCGCGGCATTCGTTCGAAGAACCACAGGTAACCCACCAGGCCGACGGTCGCGCGTTCTACCAGCTGGTAGTGGGCATATGCTGCGAGCGCGATGGTTTGTGGCAGTGGTGTGAGCGACACGCTGTCCAGGGAATTGAGCCCCAGCGAGCGTAAGTCGTCGAGAAAGGAACGTCCTTGTTCAAAGGCCAGCGCGGGGACCGAAAGCAGGTCTTGCCACGCGGACCAGTCCTCTGGGGGCACCACGTCCGCTGCGACTTCGCGCAGACGTGAGTGCACATTGATCACATGGTTGAGCTCGAGCAGGAGCTGCCGATGGGTGCCGGCACCCAGATGAGTGCCGCGAAAACGCTCCACAATCTTTGCCAGCGACGAGGTGCGCGTCAGCATGTCGAACTCGAGCGAAAAAACGTCGGCGCTGTTCATCCGGAGGTCGGTTTCCGTGGGGGCAATTCGGCGGTCTCCTATGTAGTGTCATGACTTCAGGGTTTCTCTCACCTCGACTGTCATAACGACAAAGTATTTTCAATCAAGGAGTTACTACAAACCCTGCCTACTTTTTCTATGCACGATTGCGGCCGCACGCAGGTGCCTGTAAACATTGGCCCCCGACAGGTGAGGACTGGCGCCATCCAGGCGCAAAGGCCGGGTTTGGCTCTCAAGTACACAACATTGCTGCGGCTTCGCCTGCTCCAGACTTTCTGCACCGCATGGGTCCTGTGCCTTTCCGGGTGCACCGGCGCTTTCGACAGCGAACCGCTGGTCGAGTACTCCACCGAACTCAATATCGAGGGCAACAAGCCGCAATCGGTCACCCGCCAGCTGCGCGCCGGGATCTACCTGATCGAGGTCCGCGAACGGGACATCGACCTGCGCGTGAAGGTCGAGGCGGGGACGCTGCATACGGAACTGGCGGACGCCTACCTGCGGCATGGCCTGCACCGCCTGGTAGTTAGTCTGCAGCAGCCGGCCGTCGTGCGCCTGACACTGTCGAGTGTCGATCAACGCAGCTGGCGCGGCGCGGCTGCCGTGCGCGTGTTGCGCTGGCCGACGGCGGGCGCGGACGCGCCGCCCGATGAGCGCCTGCTCGGCTTCCAGGCGCTCGGCGAGGCGAACGAACTGGTCGCGCAGAACGACACCAGCTCCTGGCGTGCATCCATCGCGCCGCTGCGCGCCGCGGCCGCGCACTTCCGCGCGGCGAGCGACCTGCAACTCCTGGCGGAGGCCGAGTACCAGCGGGGCTGGGTCGAATTCAATCTGCTGTTCGACTTCGAAGCCGGGCGCCGGACGGCCGGCGACGCCGTGGCGCATTTCAAGGCCGCCGGAGACGAAGTCGGCGAGCAGCGTGCGCAGGTCCTGCTCGGCCTGCACGAGTTCAACCTCGCGAGCCACATGAGTCCCGACGTGCCGCGCAGCGAACAACGCGCGCTGCTCGACACGGCCGCCGGCCGCATGCGGGACGCGCAGGAGTTCTTCGAAGCGCGCGACCTGCAGAGCGATGCGCTCAACGCGCTCAACCTCGCCTGCATTCGTGAAACGGTTCTCGGCCGCACCGAACTCGCCGCCCCGGTGTTCGAGCGCCTGCGCGCGCGCGCACACGCGCGCAACGATAAGTACTTCGAAGCGGGCGCCATGCACAACCTGGCCTACCTCGCGCACAACCGCGGCGACGTGGTGACGGCGGCGGCGATGTACAACGAGCTGCTGCCCCTGATCGAACGCGATCGCAACCCGGATTTGTACGCCTCGATCCTCAGCAATCTCGGGTATGCGCTCATCGCGCTCGGCGAATTCGACCGCGCGCTGATGCTGCATACGGAGGCGCTCGACCTGTTCGCCGCACGCGGCGACGAAAGCCAGACGGCGCGCGAACTCGCCGCGCTCGCGGCGATCCAGTTCCGCTCCGGAAACGTCGAACGCGCGCTGGCCAACATCGAAAGCGCGTTGCCGCTCTACGAGCGCTCGCAGGACCAGGTCGGTCACGTATCCGCGCTGCGGCTGGCCGGGAATGCCGCGGCGGAACTCGGGCAGCACGACCTGGCGCTCGAATACCTGCGTACCGCGGAGCGGCGCGACAAGAACGGCATTGGGACCAATCGCACCCGCGTGCTGATTGCCGGGGAGCTGCGCACGCTCGGCGACCTGCGCGGCGCGGAACAGATGCTCGCCCAGGTGGCGGGCACCGCGGACGAATCGACGCGCGCGGATGCGATTGCCGAACGCGCGCGACTGCGCCTGCGGCAGCATCGCAAGCGCGAAGCCCTCGAGGACCTGCGCGTGGCCGATGCGATCTATGAGCGCCTCAAGCTCGATTTCGATCGCATCGACACCAGCTCGGCACTGGCGCTCGCGCTGCTGGACGCCGGCGACATCAAGGCGGCGACACGCGCCGCCGACACCGCGGTCGCGATCGAAACGCAAATCCGCGTGAAAGCGGCCAATCCGGAAATGCGCGCGCGCTTTCTTTCGGCGAGTTACGCGCCTTACGAAGCGCGCATCGAGGTGGACCTTGCGGGCGCGGGCCCCAAGGATACGGACGCGATCTGGAAGTCGTTTCGCACCGCCGATGCGATTCGCGCCCGCTCGCTGGCCGATCGCCTGGCTCACCGCGCGCACGCGGGCGAAATACCGCGCGACGAGCAGCTCGAACGGTTGCGGGAGCAGATGACCGCGCTGCAGGTGGATCTGGAGCGGCGCACGCGCACCCCGAACGTGAGCGGCGACGCGCTGCTCGAATTGCGTCGGCGCATCGACGAGACACGTGCGCGCCTCGATGCGCGCAGCCTCAGCCGCGGCGCCCACGTGAGCGCCAGCCTCGCGATCGCCGAATCGCGCTCCGCAGTGCAGGCCGGGTTGCCGCCGGACACTGCGGTGCTCGCGTATTTCGTCGGCGACGTTCGTTCGCACGGCTGGCTGCTGAGCCGCACCGAGCTCCGTCACGTGACGCTGCCGGGGCGCCGCGCGTTGCAGGATCTCGTCAGCGACTTCGTGCAGCGGCAGCGCTCCCGCGTGAAGGCACCGGCGGACGAATTTTCCGCGCCGTTGTTGGGCAACCTGCTCAATGGCCTGACCGCGAAGCGCCTGCTCATTCTTCCCGATGGGCCGCTGAACGGCCTGCCGTTTGCGGCGTTACCCATGCCGCACGGCCAGCCGCGCGAGCTGCTCATAGACAATTTCGTGATCACCGCCGCGCCGTCACTCGCGCTGGCGATGCGCCCGCCGCCACGACGCGCCGCGGCGCCCGCGCGCGTGGCCGTGATTTCGGATCCGGTCTACACCCCGGACGACCGCCGCCTGGTCGTGGCGGCGCGTGATGTGGTTACGTATCGTGGCGCCGAGCCGACGACGGCGGGACTGGCGCGTTTACCGTATTCGGCCATCGAAGCGCGCGCCGTGGTGCACGCCTTCGAGGGCACCGAGGTGATCGAACTCACCGGTTTCAACGCCACCGCGCGGCGCGTGACCGAACTGCCGTCGCGCGATCTGGCCGTGTTGCATTTCGCCACGCACGCGGTAGCCCGCAAGGACGCGCCGGAGCAATCGGCACTCTTCCTGAGCGAATTTGCCGCCGACGGAACACCGCTCGCCGCGGACCGCCTGACCGCGGACGACATCGCGCGCAGCGGCCTGCGTGCCGATGTGGTTGTGCTGAGCGGCTGCGCCACGGGCGACGGCCGCGAACTGCGCGGCGAGGGCGTGCTAGGCCTCACCTACGGCTTCCTGGGCAACGGCTCGCGCACCGTGATCGGCTCGTTGTGGCCGGTCGAGGACGCGTCGACCGCGCGTTTCATGGAGGAGTTCTACGCCGCCTATCGCGTTTCCGGCCGCGCCGCCGACGCCCTGCGCGCCGCGCAGTTGCGCACGCGTGGCACCGCGGCCTCGGCGGTCTGGTCGAGCTTCGTGGTGCGAGCCAGCGAATTTCCCTGACTCGCGGCGCTCGCCCGCGCTCTAACTACCCTGGGGGACACCGAAGACGCCGCGCGCGCCACGACGGTGCGCTGAGCCCGTGTCCGCGCAAACCTGCGAGCCATTTGTATTAAGTGTCACGACTTCCCGATTTCTCTCACTTGCACGCGTCATAAGTGCAAATATTTTTTCCACGGGCTTACTACAAACCCTGCCTACAATTTCCGGCTCCAAATGCGGCAGAATGCATGTGCCTGTAAACATTAGTCCCCGCCGCGTGGGATTGGCTGCAAATGTCCGTGCGCGATCGCGTCGCTATCTATTTGGAAACGTTGTCGCGATCCCGCGTTCTGCAGATCGTATGCGTCGGCTGGATCGTGAGCGTCAGCGCGTGCTCGAACGGCGCGCGCCAGGATCCGGTGGTCGAGTTCTCGACCGAAGTCGGCGTGTCGTCCGACAAACAAACTTCCGTTTCGCGCAGCCTGCAGGCAGGCACGTACCTGGTCGAAGTGCATGAGAGCGAGATCGACGTACAGGTCGCGATCGATGCGGGCGGCATCCATGCAGAACTCGGCGACGACATTCCGCGGCACGGCGCGATCTACAAGGTAGTTAGCCTGGGCGCGCCGGCGGAACTGCGCGTGCAGGTGCGCAGCACCGATCATCGTACCAAGATCGGCCGCGCGGTCGTCCGGATTGCGCGCTTCAAACGCGCCGGCGGCGAGCAGCCCTCCGACCTCGAGCTCGGTTTCGCAACCTTCGGCATGGCGGGCGAGCAACTCGCGCTCGACACTCCCGCGAGCCTGACGCGCGCCGCCGATCTGCTGCACGAGGCGTTGACCCGTTTCGACGCGGCCCGCGACGACGACGCCCGCGCCGCCGGTGCCTACGCGCTCGCCAATGTCCAGTACGCACGCGACGAGTGGAGCGCCGCCGTGCGCGCCACCGAGTCAGCCACCGAGGCGTACCAGGCGCGCGACGATCAGACCGGCGCACACAACGCCGCGACGCTGCGCAGCGCCGCGGAGCTCGAGCTCGCGGCGAGCATGAACGCGGGCACGCAGCGTGCCGAGCAAAACGCGATGTACGAGGCGGCGGACCGCAGGCTCAAGGACGCCGGCGAATATTTCGCCGCTCACAACCTTCTGCTGCGCGCCGAGTATGCGGTCAACATGCGTGGCATTCGCGCGGCGAGCCTGGGAGAGCTCGATGCGGCGGACGCGCTGTTCTCGCGCGCCCTCGAGATGGCGCTGGCCAACGCCGACATCGCCGAGCGGGTCAAAGTGTTGAGCAATCTCGCCTATGTGCACTATCGGCGCGGATACGTGACGCGGGCGGCGCAGGAATACGAATCGCTGCTGCCATTCGTCGATCGCAAGCTCGAACCATACAAGTACGCCGCACTGCTCGGAAACTACGGGTTCATGCTGGTCTCACTCGGCGACTTCGATCGCGCGCTCGAGTTGCACATCGAAGCTCTCGACTTGTACACCACGCTCGGCGAACAAGACGAAGTCGCCAATGAACTCGCGGCGCTCGGCGGCCTGTACTTTCGCATGGGTGACACCGGCCGCGCGCTCGAAACGTTGCGCGCCGCCATCGCGGCGCAGGAGAAGGTGTCGGATGCGCGCGGCCTCGCGAGCACGCTGCGCATCGCCGGCAATGCCGCCTCGGAGCTCGGCCAGCATACAAAGGCGCTCGAGTATCTGCGCCGCTCCACCGAGATCGACGCGAATCCACACAGCGTCGCGCGCACGCGAGTGCTCATTGCCGCGGAGTTGCGCGCGGTCGGCGACCTGCGCTCCGCCGCAGCCGAGCTCGCGACACCGCTGAAATCCGTCAACGCCTTGGTGCATGCGAATGCGCTCGAAGAGCGCGCGCGGCTGCGCCGCACGCAGCGGGATCTCGCGGGCGCGATCGATGATCTGCGCTCCGCCGACCGGCAGTACGTCGATCTCGCGCTCGACTTCAATCGCATCGGCACGAATACGGAACTGTCGCAGCTGCTGCTCGAGACGCACGATCTGCCAGGCGCATCGGCAGCGGCCGACGAAGCGATATCCATCGTGAGCAGGATCCGCGCGAAATCCGCGAACCCGGAGTGGCGCGCGCGTTTTCTCGCTGCACGGTATGCGCCGTTCGAAGCGCGCATCGCCGTCGACCTGGCCGACGATTCCGCCGGCGCCGCGAATTCGATTTGGCGCGGCTTTCGTACCGCTGAAGATGTTCGCGCGCGTTCGCTCGCCGACGAGCTCGCGTTCGATGCGCGCGGTGGGGTCCGCGCGGCCGACTCCGGGGAGCAGGCGCTGCGCGCGCAGCTCACGTCGCAGCAGTTGCGGCTCGAAGCGCGCATGCAGCGCCAGGACGCCGATGAGGCGGGATTGCTCGAGGCGCGGCGGGCCGTCGAAGAAACCCGCGCACTGATCGATCGCAACCGACTGAGCCACGGCATCACGACGAGCGCCAGTTCGCTGCCCGGCTCACTGCAGCAAGTCCAGCAGAAATTGCCGGCCGACACCGCCGTGCTCACGTACTTCGTCGGCGACACCGATGCGCACGCCTGGCTGCTCAGCAAGCGCGGGCTCCGCCATGCGACGTTTCCGGGGCGCGAGCCCCTGCAGCGGGTTATCGACGCCGCGGTTACGGAACTGCGCAACACCGGCGCGGAAGGGCCGGCGGGACGCAAGCTCGGCGAAGCGCTGTTCGGCAGGCTGCTGGCGGACGTGCCCGAAAAGCGCCTGCTCGTCGTACCCGATGGTCCGTTGAACGGCGTGCCATTCGCCTCGCTGCCGATCCCGGGCGCCGGCCGTGAACTGCTGATCGATCGCTTCGTGCTCGGATACGCGCCATCGCTGGCGCTCGCGATGGAAACGCGGCATCAGAAGGGCGCGCGCCCGAGCCGCGTCGCGGTGGTGTCGGATCCCGTGTACGCGCCCGACGACCGCCGCCTGCAACTCGCCGCCAACGACAGCGGCGGCAACTTCCGCGGCCCGCCGCCGCCCTCGCCTAACAATCTCACGCGCCTGCCGTATTCGGCGATCGAGGCGAGCGCGGTCATGAAGGCGTTCGGCGGCACCGAAACGATCCAGCTCTCCGGCTTCGACGCGACCGCGCCTCGCGTGATGAAGTTGCCATTTCGTGACCTGGCGGTGCTGCATTTCGCGACGCACGCCCTCGCGCGCCGGGATTCGCCCGAACAGTCCGCGCTCTACCTCAGCGAGTACGCCTCCAACGGCACGCTGCTGCCGGACAGCCTGTTGACCGCGCGCGACATCGCGCGTGCGGGATTGCGCGCGGACGTGGTGGTGCTCTCGGGCTGCGCCACCGGCGACGGCGGCGAGCTGCGCGGCGAAGGGGTGCTTGGACTCACGTACGGATTCCTCGCCAACGGCTCGCACTCGGTCGTAGCGGCGCTCTGGCCGATCGAAGACGCGTCGACCGCGCGCTTCATGAGCGAGTTCTACCGTGCATATCGCCTCTCCGGCCGCGCTTCCGAGGCGCTGCGCACCGCCCAGCTGCGCACGCGCGACACGGCGGCACCCGCGGTGTGGTCGAGTTTCGTGGTGCGGGCTAACGAGTTTCCGTGACGCCCGCCATAAATGTGTGAATCAAACGGCTGCAAAGAGAAGAGGTATGACTCATGTTCAGAAATCTAACTAATGGCTTGCGGAAATCCGGCATTGCCGGGACGGCGGCGGCGCTGTTCCTGCTGGGCGCGACGCTGGCTGTGGCGGGTGACGCCACTCCAGAGGAACCGCTCGCGGGCTGGCTCGGCCGCGAATACACGGTCGAATCGTCGACACTCAATGACCACATGCCGACCGGCGGCAAGCTCACGTTCATCTTCGATTCCGATGACAACGTCGTGCGCGTCTGTACCCGCACGGTGCAGGCGCAGCGCGGACCCTGGCGCATGGATTTTGCGGTTCCCTGCGGCGTCACGCTGACGTTCACGCGCGGCACGCGTTATTGCACGCTCGAGGACGTGAAAGCCGGCAATGCGGAAGTGCTTTCGTCCTGCCATCGGCTGCGCACCCGCGACATCGCCATGCGTCCCGCGAAGGTGAAAGGCGCCATCGAGCTCAACGACATGATCGCCTTCCTCGTGCAGGGTGAGAACGGCAAACACGTGATGTCGATCCTGGTGGACTCGCCGGCTCGGGTCACCGAGAACGGCCAGATAATCGTCAAGGAGTGACGTTGCGCTCGCCGACGCGGCGATTCATCGCGCAGCTGACGCCGTTCGCGGCGGCAGCTTTCGGTGCATCACTCGCGTTGGCGAGTTCTCCTGGCATTTGTGTCAATGAAGGACATTGGGGACCGAGCGGACAACGCGCTCCGCCCGCCGTCGCCGCGTATGTCGATTCACTGAACGAAGCTCCGTTTGATCTGCGTGCCGCGTGCGCACTCTGGGCAGGAACGTTCTCCAAGCGTCACCTCGCCGCCACCGTTGGCCAATCCAGCGCTCATCCGCTCGCCGCCCGCCTGATTCTTTTTCCCGGCCCGGGTATGAACCTGCGCCAGCTCATCGACTGGCTGAGGCAGACTGGCTACGTCCGTGATATCGAGCGCTCGCGCAACTTCGTGGTCGCGGCGTTCTCGCGCCGAATGCCCACGCAGCAACTGCGCGACTTGCTGGAATCGGCGCAGATCGAATATGCCGAACCGGATTGCGACGGACCGGATTTCCTGACCACCTCGGTGGAACTCGAGCCGGCCGTCACGTCGATTCGCAATTGCTGGCAGCGCACTGCGCGCACTACCTACCCCAACGATCCGTGCATGGACGACCTGTGGGGTCATTCGAAGATTGGCTGGGATTCCGGGGTCGCAGCCCGATCGCTGCCGCGCCTGGTGGCGGTGCTCGACTCAGGAATCGACGCGGCACACGAGGATCTCGGCAATGGCGTCGTGGTACGCATGGTGTCGCGCGAACCCCCACACTCGCAGGGCAGCACACTCAACGCACGTTGCGCGACCAGCGGGCGCTGCTATCCGCACGGCACCGAGATGGCCGGGACGATCGGCGGCCGCATGGACAACGGCATCGGCGTGGTGGGCGTCGCGCCCAACAGCCAGCTTCTGCCCATCGTGATCAGCCGCGTCGAGCATGGTCTGCTGGCGCGCCTTTCGACCATCGCCGAGGGGATCGATGCCGCGGTTCTGGACGATGTCGACATCATCAACATCAGCGCGAAATGGCCGGTCGACAGCCGGGCGATTTCCGAGGCCGTCAGCGCGGCAGTGGGTGCAAAAGACGGGACCCGCCGCCTGCTGGTGACCGGCTACGCCACCAGTCTCGACAGCGACGAAAGCGTGCGCGAGTACTTCCCCTCCCAGTACCGTTGCCTGCCGGGGGTGCTCGCCGCCGTACCGGCCGACATGCGCGGTCAGGATCTGTTCAATCCTAAGGGACGACCAGATCCCAACGACGGACGGATTCAGGCTCCCGGCGTGGACATCGTGGTGACAACCACAGAGAATTCCGAGCGAGGTTACGCATTGTCCGGGTCCGCCGGCGCATCGAGCGCGGCGGCCTATGTTTCCGGTGCGGTAGCGCTCGTCTGGGGCAGCCCGCCGCTGAACAAATGCGACGCCCAGCAGATAAAACAACTGCTGTTTTGCAGGAGCAAGAGCAGCACTTCCACGCGGTATCCATGGGTCCATGTCGAATTCCTTCGTGAACTCGCGAATGTCGATCCCGGCGCCGACTGTCGTACCGCCATGGAGGCGCTCGGCTGCAACTAACTACCAGCGCACGGGTGGCGGGTGAGCACGCTGCAGGTCGACGAGATCGAGCGCATCGTCGCGGCCGCGCTGACCGGCGACCTGCCGGCTGAAACGCGCATGCTGATTGCGCTGCGTCCGGGTGTGCTCGCGGTACTGCGTTTTGGCGCTTTTCACCGCTGGATCGATCCCGAGGATCTCACGCAGGAGACGCTGCACATCGTCGTCGAGCGCGTCCGCGCCCGCACCATCGACGATCCGCGCAAGGTGTTCGCGTTCGCGGCGGCCACCGCGCGCAATCTCGCGCTCAACGCGGCGCGCAAGATGCTGCGCCAGCAGACCGTGGTCGATTCGGAGCTCATCGACGAGCTCGCGCAGAACCTCGAAATGGAACAGGGCGATCTGTCCGACTCCGACGACAAGCAACTCGCGCAGGCGGTTGCGGATCTCATCGACGAATTGCCGACCGAGCGCGACCGGCAGGTCATCATCCGCTTCTATCTAGACGGCACGGACAAGCAGCAGTTGTGCCAGGAGCTCGGCCTTTCCCCTAAGCATTTCGACCGGGTGCTCATGCGCGCGCGCAGCCGGCTGCGCACCATCATTGAGCGGCGAGCGCCTCACCTGGCCCTTTTCCCGCGAATCACGGCAATTTTGTTGCCCTTGGCGCTGTCTTTCACAGTTTGGGTGAGACATTTTGGCCCCTGGTTACACAAGTCACTCATGAAGTCTCTTGATCACGAATCTCTCGAAGAGCAGACGAGACTGGTTCCGCGTTATGTCGCAGGTGACCTGTCGCGTTCCGAGCGCGCCGAATTCGAGGCGTGGCTGGTCGCATCCCCCGAGTTGGCCGCGGAAGTCGAGATGGAGCGCCGGCTGCGGCGTGGCATCGCGAGCGCGGCGCGACGCGGCTGGTTGAAACGCGGCGCCACCCCATCTACCGGGCAGGACCGGCGCTGGCGCGTCGCGGTAGCCGCGAGCCTGGTGCTGGCGCTCACGACGCTCGGATTGTCATTGGTGCTGCCACATCAGAACGACGACCCGGCCTCTGCCACCGCCGAACCCCGGGAATCACTGCAACGAATCGAGTCGCGCACTGTGCGCCTGGCGTCGGTTCGCGGTGTCGCCTCTTTGCCCGACATTGCATTCACCCGGGCTGACGCGCCCGCGAAGCTGGTGCTGGAACCGGATGTCGTCGTGCTCACCTGCGAGGACGGCAGCATGGCATTGGAGTGCCCGGGCGGAGCCGTCCCGTATACGCCGCAATACCCGGAATACGAACTCACGCTCGTCAAGCATGGTGATTCGAGCCTGGTCTGGCGCTCCGAACGACAGGCGCCCGTGTCACGCAATCAGCTGTCGTTCGAGTTCCACGACGCAGGCGCGCTCGACGTGGGCGACTACGACCTGATCGTGCGGGGCCACGCTCCGGATCACGAAGAAGTGGTCGCCAGGTACCTGCTGCGCGTCGCCGCGCAGTAGTTAGCTCAGGTACTTCTTGATGCGCGCGTGCAGCGGCGAATGCCGCGGGAAGTGCGCGCGCAGGTATTCCATCTGATCGGCGAGCACGCGCCGGCCCTTGAGGAAAATGTATTCCGCGTAGGTCGGTGTGAACGGCACCGCGATGAGCTGCATCTTGGCCTGCTCGGGCGTACGCGAAGCCTTGAGGTTGTTGCAGCGGCGGCAGGCCGCAACCACGTTCGTCCACACGTCACGTCCACCCTGGCTGAACGGCCGGATGTGATCGCGCGACAGCTCGCGCACCGGAAAACGCTGCGAGCAGTACAGACAGAAGTGCGCATCGCGCCGGAACAGCGTCTGATTGTTGAGCGGTGGCACGTAGTCCTGGCGCGTATTGCCTGGATTGCCGGTGTGCCCGACGGTGGCCACGATGGAATTCACTTCGAGCACGGTGCGAAAGCCCGTGCGAGCGCTGACGCCACCGTACAGCTTGAACAGCGCGCTTCCGCAGGTATAGGCAACCTGCTCCTGGTGATACAGCCGCGCCGCTTCCTTGTAGTCGATCCACTCGAGCGGCATACCCGACACGTCCGTGCGCAGGACGAGCTGGGAAAGCGCGCGCGCAGTGTTGCCCGCAATTAACTGCAGATCGGGGTGCAGATCGGTGGAGAACCCTCCGTCTGCGCGTTCGAGGTCGATGCCCAACATGGGGCATGTAAGATAGACCAGTCGTGTGCGAGAATTCAACGTCGCAACACATTCATTTAACACGGGAAAATAAAGGCCTTTGGCTCCATCGCCACAGGCTTTGCACTGGAGTCAAGCCAAATGCCGATTACGATAGGCGCGCTGCGCGAGAGCGCGCCCGGTGAAACGCGCGTCAGCCTCGTTCCCGAGGTGGTGGACAAGTTCATGGCCGCGGGCGCACGCGTCGTGCTCGAGCCGGGCGCCGGGACGCGCGCCCAGTTTCCGGATGCGCTGTACAAGAAGGGCGAATGGTTAGCTAGTCAGGCTGCCGTACTGGCCGGCGCCGATGTGCTGTTGACCGTGGCGCCGCTTAATCTCGAGCAGATCGCCCAGCTCAAGCCGGGCGCCGTGGTGGTGGGTTTCCTGCAGGCGCATACGCGCCATGCCGAGGTGAAGGCGCTGCGCGACCGCAAGATCACCAGCTTTGCCGTCGAACTCATCCCGCGCATTTCGCGCGCCCAATCGATGGACGCGCTGTCTTCCCAGGCCTCTTTGGCCGGCTACAAGGCCATGCTGATCGCGGCCAACACCCTCGAAAAGTTCATGCCGATGTTGACGACCGCCGCCGGAACGATCCGCCCGTCGCAGGCGCTGATCATCGGCGCCGGAGTTGCGGGTCTGCAGGCCATCGCCACGGCCCGCCGCCTGGGGGCCGTCGTCGAAGCGTATGACGTGCGTAGCGCGACCCGCGAACAGGTGAAGTCGCTGGGCGCAAAGTTCGTCGAGACCGGCGTCAGCGCCGACGGCGTGGGCGGTTATGCCCGCGAGCTCACGGCCGAGGAAAAAGCGAAGCAGCAGGAAGCGCTCGACGCCCGCATTGCCGCGGCCGATGCTGTGATCGCCACTGCCTCGGTACCGGGCCGCAAGGCGCCGGTCATCATCTCGAAGGCGGCGGTCGAGCGCATGCGCGCAGGTTCTGTGATCGTCGACATCGCCGCCGAACAGGGCGGCAATTGCGAGCTGACGCGGGCCGGCGAAACGGTCGTCCACCAGGGCGTGAAGATCATCGGCCCGGTGAACCTCGCAGGCGCCCTCGCCTACAACGCCAGCGAGATGTACGCCCGCAACCTGCTCAACTTCCTCAAGCCCGCCATCGACAAGGCCGGCGAGTTGAAGATCGACTGGACTGACGAAGTATTCGCGGGCGCCGTGCTCACGCACGACGGCGCGATCAAACACGAAGCCACCCGCAAAGCAGTGGAAGGTTAAGAGGCCCTGACATGACTGGAATCGTTGCGCTCTACATTTTCATGCTGGCCGCGTTCACCGGCTACGAGATCATCGCCAAGGTGCCGGTGATCCTGCACACCCCGCTCATGTCGGGCTCGAACTTCGTGCACGGCATCGTGCTGGTCGGCGCCATGGTCGCGCTCGGCGGCGCGGTTACGCCGCTGGAAAAGATCATCGGCTTCGTCGGCGTCCTGCTGGCGGCGGGTAACGCCGTCGGCGGCTACGTCGTGACCGAGCGCATGCTCGAGATGTTCAAGGCATCCGGCGCACGCAGGAAGAGCGGAGGCGGCCACTGATGGACTCCGCGATTTCACAACCCGGCTTTTTCTCAGCCAGGCTGCTGATCGACATCAGCTACTTCCTCACGGCCGCACTGTTCATCCTCGGCTTGAAGCGCATGAGCTCACCGGTCACCGCGCGCAGCGGCATCCTGTGGGCCGGCGCCGGCATGCTGGTCGCAACGCTGGTCACCTTCCTCTACCCGGGGATGACCAACTACATCTGGATCATCACCGCCATCGTGCTCGGCTCGCTGATCGCGTGGTGGAGCGGCAAACGCGTCGCCATGACCGACATGCCGCAGATGATCGCGCTCTACAACGGCATGGGCGGCGGCGCGGCGGCGGCCATCGCCGCGGTGGAGCTGTATCGCGCGGCATACGCGAATGCGGCGGGTACAGCGGTGAATCACAGCACCGTGGTGATGTCGCTCGCGGTCGTCGGCGGGATCATCGGCGCCATCTCCTTCAGCGGTAGTTTGATCGCGTGGGCCAAGCTCCAGGGCGTCATCAACAAGACGCTGCGCTTCGGCGGCCAGAAATTCCTCAACGGTGCGCTGTTCCTGGGCGCGCTCGCCGTCGGCGCCATTGTCGTACTGCATCACGGCGCGGATCCGCTGCACGTGACGCTGATCTTCGTGCTGGCGCTGCTGTTCGGCATCGCGATGACGCTGCCCATCGGCGGCGCCGACATGCCGGTGGTCATCTCGCTGTACAACGCGCTCACCGGTCTCGCCGTGGCCTTCGAAGGCTTCGTGCTCGACAACGCCGCGATGATCATCGCCGGTACCGTGGTGGGATCCGCAGGCACGTTGCTGACCCAGCTCATGGCCAAGGCCATGAACCGCTCGTTGGCCAATGTCCTGTTCTCGGACTTCGGCTCCGGCGGCGGCGCGGCGGCCACCGCGGTCAGTGGCTCGATGAAACCCATCGAAGCCTCGGACGTGGGCGTGATGATGGCCTTCGCGTCGAAGGTGATCGTGGTGCCCGGCTACGGCATGGCCGTCGCGCAGGCCCAGCACAAGGTGTGGGAGATGTGCCAGCTGCTGATCGATCGCGGCGTCACGGTGAAGTTCGCCATCCACCCGGTGGCGGGTCGCATGCCCGGCCACATGAACGTGCTGCTGGCCGAGGCCGGCGTGCCCTACGACCTGATCTCCGACCTCGAGGAGATCAACGCGGAGTTCGAGACCGCCGACGTCGCGTTGATCATCGGCGCGAACGACGTGGTGAACCCGGTGGCGCGCACGGACAAGGGAAGCCCCATCTACGGCATGCCGATCCTGAATGCCGACAAGGCGAAGAACGTCATCGTCATCAAGCGCGGCCAGGGCGCGGGCTTCTCCGGCATCGAGAACGCGCTGTTCTTCCTCGATAACACGCGCATGTTGTACGGCGACGGCCAGAAAGCCGCGGCCGAGCTGGTCAACGCCATCAAGGCGGCGGGCTAGCTCTCAGGCAGTAGGCGAATGGTCGCGATGCTTGGCAAACGACATCTTGTCGAGTACGCCTAACAACACGGCGGACACCACGAACGTCATGTGCAGGATGATGTACCACATGATCTTTTCGTTGTCGGTGGTCTCGGCTTTCATGAAGATGCGCAGCAGGTGGATCGAAGAGATCGCGACGATGCTGGCCGCGACCTTGAGCTTGAGCGTTCCGGCATCCAGCTTGCCGAAGCCCAGGGTGTCGGTGCCTTTCGTATCGATGCTCGATACGAAGTTCTCGTAACCGGAAAACATCACCATGACGATGAGGCTGCCGACCAACGCGATGTCAATCATCGACAGCACGACGAGCACCAGGTCGGACTCCTTCATCGTGAGCAGGTGCTGGAACACTTCCCAGGCTAACTGGAAAAACTTGACTCCGAGCGCCAGCAGCGCGAGCGACAAACCCAGGAAGATCGGCGCGAGTATCCAACGCGACGCAAACAGCATCCGTTCGATGATCTCCTCCAACTTTGAACCCACGGCCCGCTCCTCGAAATAAATGGCGCGCGTATTGTAGCCACAGAACGGCGCTTGGTAGGCTCGGACGGCCATCACGAAGGGGACATTCCATGATCACGCGCCGAGATCTCGTTGCCGCCGCCATCGCCGCCAGTGTGACGCTGGGCTGCGTTTCGCTGGCAGACGAACCCATCAGGCTGCTCGATTCCACTGCCTGGCAGTGGGCCGATCTCGCGGCGAAGAAAACGCCCGTCGGCGAACTGCGCAACGTGGTGGATCAGCCCACGCGCACGCTCGACAAGCTCGAGATGCACATCACCACGCTCAACCCGCATACCGCCTCGCACCCGCCGCACACGCATCCCAATGAGGAGATGGTCATCCTGAAGGAAGGCACGCTGCAGGCGCACGTCAACGGCAAGGAGGTCGTGGTGAATGCGGGCGGCGTGCTGTTCTATGCATCCATGCAGCCGCACGCGGTGCAGAACATCGGCGACACGCCGGCGACCTACTACGTGATCAACTGGGCGACGCCCGCTTTCGCCAGCGTGGGCAAGAAGATCCCGGTGACACCGAAGCCGGAAACGGCGCAGTAGTTAGCTGAGGTCTCGCCTTCGCGGCGGCCCTACTGCTGCCGGCGTTCCTGGCGGGCGCGGCGCCGTTCGAGCATGCGCTGGCGCTCCTCGGGTGAGGCGTTCTGCCAGCGTTCGCGCAGGCGATGGCGCTGTTCGGGCGTGAGCTTCTTGAAGCGGTGGTAGTTGTCGCGCACACGCTCCTTCTGGTCGGGCGGCAGCTGCTGATAACGATGCCAGCGCTTGCGCGCCTGTTCGCGCTGCTCGGGGCTGAGCTCCTTCCAGCGCGAAAACCGCTGCTGCGCGTGTTGCCGCTGCTCGGGGGTCATGGCCGCCCAGCGGCGGGTGCCGCGTACCAAGCGCTGCTGCTGGGCCGGGTCGAGCGAATTCCAACGCTCGCGGTAGCGGCCGAGCGTCTTCTGCTCGTCCGCGTCGAGCGATTCCCAGGCGACGGGTGCCGGCGCCGAGACCGCGGGTTCATCGGCGCGGACGCGGCCGCAGACGACGCACTGCAGTCCTACCGCTAAGATCGCGGCCAGCGCGGCGCGGCGCGAAAGCGCATTTCCGCTACTCATGGTCCTTCCCTTCCGCAGGAGGTTTGGGTTTCCTGGCCACCGACGGGAGTTTGTCGATATCGGTCTTCGCGAGGAAATCCGAAAAATCCCCGTCCTGCGACTCGTCGTTCACTTCGTCGATGCCACCCAGGAATTCCAGCAGTTCCTCATCGGGCTCAGGCTTGCGATCCGGATCACTCACGATTCCACTTCTCCCGCAGCCCACTCGTAGAACTCGAGATCTTCGCCGTCGTCGACGAAATCCGGCGCATCGGCATCGGCAAGCAACTCGATGTCTTCGACCGGGCTCGTACCCTGCGCGGTGAGATTGGATTCCACGGCTGGATTACCCGACCACATGACGACCGCCAACACGGCAACGGCCGCCGCGGCGCCGGCCGGCACGTACGAGCGCCACCACTGGCGCGCGGGCTGTTGCAGCCGATCGAGCGCGGTATGGCGCGCCTGCGTGAGGCGCGACAGCGTGCGGCCATCGAGCCGCGCCGTGCTCTCCTCGAGCAATTCCTGCGTGCGTTTTTCGAACGGAGTTTGTTCACTCATACATTGCCTTCACAACACATCGCCCAGTCGCGCGCGCAGCGTTTCCAGCGCGCGGAAATAATGCGTCTTCACACTGCCTTCGGAACAGCCCATGGCGCTCGCCGTCTCGGCGACGTCGAGGCCTTCGAGATTGCGCAGCAGGAAAGCCTGCTGCTGGCGTGCCGGCAAGTCGGCCACGGCGCTCTCCAGCACGCCCATCGCCTCGTCGAGTTCCAGGCGCCTGGCAGGTCCAGCATCCTGGCTCGGCGCCTGCGCGATAGGATCGAAGTCTTCTTCGTCTTCGGAGTCCCGCACCGGCAGCCAGGCCATGATGCGGCCGCGCACCGTGCGGCGCCGCTGCATGTCACGGATGCGATTGGCGAGAATGCGGTAGAACAGCGGCCGCCACTCCTCGATGGAACGCGAACCGTACGACTGCACCAGCTTCATCATCGAATCCTGTACGGCGTCGAGCGCATCATCGTCGTTGCGCAGACCCATCTGCGCGATCTTGAACGCGCGCTTCTCGACACCGGCCAGAAACTGATCGAGCGCACGGCTGTTCATCGTTAACGGATTCCGACTACGCTCGATGCGAAAATCGAGCGTGTTATAAACGCCGGCGAGCGTAACAAACGCGGTCATGGTGGGTGTAACGCACCCGAAGCCGGTCCGTTGACCGGTGAGTTCCGCACCTTGCGATTCCGTGAATCAGGAACTTACGAACACTCCCGCAGCCGCTACGTCACATATGTGCAATAAGCCAAGGCATTACGCGCGTCCATTTCTGTAACTCGTTGTTTCCATTAATTACGCGCGCATGTGCTCACGATTCGATCAGTTAAACGAGAAACTGCAAAAACAAGCCATTTTTGTAGTCTTCCGCCGACGCCATCCACAGACTTATCCACACGCACTGTGGACAACCTTCATGGTGCGGCGTTGACGAATCCCGAAATTCTGCGCGTGGCATTGGATACGCCGCTGCGTCGCCTGTTCGACTACCTGCCGCCGGCGGAGCGACGCCACGATCCCAGAATCGGCGCGCGGGTCCGTGTGCCCTTCGGCCGGCAACGCCTCGTCGGCGTCATCCATTCCTTCGCCGCGGGTTCAGAACTGCCACGCGAGAAGTTGAAGCCGGTACTCGAAGTCATCGACTCCGAGCCGGTGTTCGACGAGCGCGTGCTGGGGTTGCTCGAGTTCGCGGCGCAGTACTACCACCATCCAATCGGCGAAGTGTTCGCCTCCGCTCTGCCCAGACTGGCGCGGGAAGGCGCGGCCGCCCACGCACACACCGAACGCTGGTTTGCGAGCGAAGCGGGACTGGCGGCGCTCGCGGCGAATTCCCTGGCGCGCGCCAGGCGACAGCGCGAGCTGCTCGAACGGCTGAGCGCCGAGCCCGGCATCGCGAGCGACACGCTCGGCTCGCAGTACCAGGATTGGCGCACGCCGATGCGCGCGCTGGTCGCGCGCGGCTTCGCATCCTCGGCGGAGATTCCCACCGAACCGCCGGCGGATGCGACCGACGCCGCGCTGGTGCACGGTGCGAAACCCACGCTCAGCGCCGAACAAACCGCCGCGGTGGCCGCCATCGACACGGCGCACGGGCGCTTCGTGCCCTTCCTGCTGTACGGCATCACCGGCAGCGGCAAGACCGAAGTCTATCTACACGCGGTGGAACACACCCTGCGGCTCGGCCAGCGCGCGCTGGTGCTGGTGCCCGAAATCGGGCTCACGCCGCAGCTCGTGGGGCGATTCCGCGAACGCTTCGCAGTGCCGTTGGCGCTGCTGCATTCTGCGTTGAACGACACCGAGCGCCTCGCCGCCTGGCGGCAATGCCTGTCGGGCGAGGCGCGCATCGTGCTCGGCACGCGCTCGGCGGTGTTCGCGCCGCTTGCGGATCTCGGCATCGTGATCGTCGACGAGGAACACGACCCGTCGTTCAAGCAGCAGGAGAGCGGCTTTCGCTACTCGGCGCGCGATCTGGCCATCCTGCGCGCACAGCGCGCCGGCGCGCCCATCGTGCTGGGCTCGGCCACTCCCGCGCTCGAGACCCTGCAGAATGTCGCCACCGGGAAATTCACGCAGCTGTCATTGCCGCGGCGCGCCGGCCAGGCGTTGCCGCCGCGCGCCGCGGTCATCGATCTGCGCGAACACGCCGTGCGCGCCGGAATGTCGACACCCGCGGTGGAAGCCATGCAGCGGCATCTCGCGGAGGGCGGTCAGGTGCTGGTGTACATCAACCGGCGCGGGTACTCGCCCACGTTGGCGTGCACGGCCTGCGGCTGGATTGCACCCTGCCGTGACTGCGATGCACGGCTCACCGTGCACCTGGGCGCCGCGCGGCTGCGCTGCCATCACTGCGGCGCCGATGCACCGCTGCCATCGAACTGCCCGCAATGCGGCTATGCCGTCAAGCACGTCGGCCAGGGCACCGAACGCGTCGAGGAGACGCTCACCGCGCTTTTTCCCGACATCTCCATCGCCCGTCTCGACCGCGACGTGGTGCGGCGGCGCGGCGATCTCGAGGCGGTAGTCAGTCGCATCGCCAGCGGCGCGGCGCGCATCCTGGTCGGCACGCAGATGGTGACCAAGGGCCACGATTTCCCGAGCGTCACGCTGGTGGTGGTGCTGAATGCCGACCAGGGATTGTTCAGCACGGATTTCCGCGCGCCCGAGCGCGTCGCGCAGACCATCGTGCAGGTGGCGGGGCGCGCCGGCCGCGGCAGCAAACCCGGCGAAGTGCTGATCCAGACCGAGTATCCGGACCATCCGCTGTTACGCAGCCTGCTCGAATCGGGCTACGACGGCTTTGCGGTGGCCGCGCTCGCCGAGCGACTGGCGGCGGGCTGGCCGCCGTTCGCGCACGTCGCGGCGCTGCGCGCCTCGGCCACGGAGTTGCCGGCCGCGATCGAATTCCTGCGCGCTGCGCGCCAGCTGGCGCGCCCGCCGCGCGGGCTCAAGTTGTTAGGCCCGGCGCCGGCGGCGATGGCGAAACGCGCGGCGCGCTACCACGCGCAACTGCTGATCGAGGCTCCCGATCGCGGCCCGTTGCACCGGTTCCTGACCGAGTGGCTGCCGCAGGTGGAGACGCTCAAGATGCCGCGCGAGCTGCGCTGGTCGCTGGATGTGGATCCACTGGATTTGTTCTAGGAGAGTGGTGCCGGGAAGGGGTTTCCGGCACCACTATCTATCCCAGCCGCCGAGCCGCGCGTTCTCTTCGCCCGCGGCATCGAGTGCATCACCCGCGCGGCGCGTTTCGATGGCCGAGAGAATGGCCGCGGGCAGCGCCGCGGCAGCCTGTTGAACCTGGCCGGCAGGAATGTCCGCCACGCCGGTGGCCGCGACCTGCCATTCACCGCCTGCGCGACAGGCGAGTCCGGCCGTCTTCGTTCCGCGCAGCGTGAAGCTGCGGCAGTAGCCACCGTCGCGCGCCCTGAACGTCACCCCGATCTGGACCGGCTCTTCACGGCGCTGATCGCTGGCCAGTTGTTTGTCGAGCGCGTTGGCCAGAACCCCGCGCGCCACCAGTGCGCCGTTCCTCGCGACCATCAGGCCTTGATCGGAGGGCGCGAACAGTGGCCACGCGATGAGCACGCCCAGCACCACGCTCGCCGCCATCGCCCCCCACTCGCGCAATCCCCAGCCAGGCCCCGGCGCACGCGTGCCCGACGAAGGGAACCGCAGGATCTTGCCGCCGCGCGGCGCGCGCGCGTCGTTCACCGCGACGGTGTCGCCATTGGCCGCCGACAGCAGCCGTGCCGGCAGCGGCTGGTCGAGCACGTTGGCGAATGCACCGGCCACTTGCGCGCGCAGCGCGCGATGCTTTTCCACGCGTCGCGCCAGCTCGGGATCTGCGTCCGCCGCCGCTGCGATTTCGGCACGTTGCACGGCGTCGAGTTCGCCATCGGCATACGCCATGAGAGTTTCGTCGTCGTAGTTCACGCCGGATCTCCCCCTTCTTTATTCGAGCAGGCTTCGTCGCAAAGCGCCGCCGCCAGCACCGCGCGCCCGCGCGCCAGGCGGCTCGTCAATGTGCCGATCGGAATCTCGAGCACCGCGGCTGCCTCCTTGTATGACATCCCCTCGACCAGCACGAGCGCAATCGCCAGGCGCTGATCCTCTGGTAGTTTGCTCATCGCCTCGGACACCGACCAGCGCTGCGCGTCGGTATCGGCCGGCGATACGGAAGGATGCGATCCGCTGTCTTCCGGCAGCGGCACCTCCGCGCGCCGGCGGGCCGCGCGCAGATTGTCCAACCAGGCGTTTCTCATGATGCCGAACATCCACGCTCCGAGATTCGCGCCGGGACGCAGCTGCGCGCTGTGCTTCCACGCGCGCTCGACCGCCGACTGCACCAGGTCGTCGGCGTCGTGTTGGTTGCGCGACAGCGAGCGCGCGAAGCGGCGCAGCCGCGGCAGCAGCCCGACAATGCGTTCACCGATTTCCTCCGTCGCGGTAGTCATGCTTTCATGTCGAATAATACGTCCGGCGAAGGTGTTTTCTTCCGTGCGTCCTGCTCTAGCTAAATTCGCGCGCAGATTCGTGATGTGCGTCGCGCTCTCGGGCGCCGCGGCCGCGCAGTTGCCCTTGCCGCAGGTGCAGCTGCCGCAGCTGCCAGTTCCGCGGGCGCCGCTGCCGGGCGTGCAGGACGTCACGCGTGACGTCGGCGGCAGGTTGCGCGAGCTTTCGGGCGCGCGCGCGTTGCGCATCGAGCGCAACTTTCGCGAACATCGCGCCGAGCTCGACCGCGTCGACGACGAACTGGTGGTGCGCGCCGAGGTCGTGGCGATCGACATCACGGAGGCGGCTCTTGCCAATGCCCTGAAGGCCGACTTCCGCGTGCTGCGCGCGCAGGATCTGGCCGATCTCGGCGTCCGGATCACCGTGTTGCAGACGCCGGCCGGATGGAGCGCGAGTCGCGGATTGAAGCGGCTGCGAAAACTGGATCCTGCCGGCAGCTACGACTACAACCACGTGTATCTCGACGGCGGCGCGGTGGGCGCGCCAGCCGAGGCCCGTGCAATCGATGAACCCGGCGCCGCAGGTGGCGCCGCGCGCCTCGGCCTCATCGATGGCGGCCTCGACGATACGCATCGCGCGTTGGCGGGAATCCGGATGCATCGCTTCGGCTGCGGCGGCGCCGCTGTGCCGAGTGCGCATGGCACTTCGGTCGCATCGCTGGCGGTGCGCGGATCATCGGTGAATGAGCTGTTCGCCGCGGACGTCTACTGCGGCGCGCCGACGGGCGGCGCCATCGACGCGGTGGCCGCCGCATTCGGCTGGATGGCGCGAGAGCGTGTCGCCGTCATCAATGTGAGCCTGGTCGGGCCGCGCAATGCACTGCTCGAGCGCGTGGTGCAAAGCCTCGTGAGTCGCGGGTACGTCATCGTCGCGGCGGTCGGTAACGACGGGCCGGCAGCGCCGCCCCTGTATCCCGCGAGCTACGACGGTGTCGTCGGAGTCACCGCGGTGGATGCCAAACAGCGCGTGCTGATCGAAGCCGGTCGCGGCAGGCAGGTGGATTTCGCGGCGCTCGGCCTGGATGAGCGCGCGGCCGCGGCGGCGCCCGATTCATACGCAGCGGTGCGCGGCACGTCCTTCGCCGCACCGATCGTGGCCAGGTTGTTAGCCGCGAAGATATCGGCGCCCGATGCGGCGCAACGCCAGCGCGCGTTGACGGAGCTCGCGCAAATCGCGGCAGATCTGGGTGCGCCCGGCCGCGACGATGTCTATGGCGCCGGGCTGGTGAGGCCCCCTGCAGCTGCCGCCCCGGCCGCCCAATAGCCCTATTAATAGAGTGGGTTAAGTTAAATAAGAATCCTGCTGGCTGAGGGAAGAAATCACCCCTCCCGGGCGTAGTACCTCCTGAAAGCTGCGGATCGGCCGCGGCGCAAATCCAGGAGAGATTCATGAACAGGTACTTCATCAAGTCGACTGCGGCGTTTGCGCTGATCTGCGGCGCGCCGCTCTTACAGGCCCAGGTTCTGGGTGGCGGCGCTACCGGTGGCCTGGGCGGCTCGTTGGGCGGCACGCTCGGCGGCGGCATGGGCCAGATCGGCAATGGAAACATCGGCGGGATGGGCAACGGCAACGCGAGCGGCACGCTCGGCGGCAGTCTCGATCACGGCGATGCGCTGCGCCGTCACGCCTCGGGCGCGATCGATCGAACCCGCGAAACCACGGGTCGGGTGCGCGATCGCGCCGCGGGCACGCGGGATGCCGCGCGGGGCGCCGCTTCTTCGGCGGTCTCGTCGACGAACGCGGACGTTTCGGGTGCGGCGAGTGGCGCTGCCAGCGGTGCGACCAGCGCCGCCAGCAACGGCATCGCCGGTTCGATGGCGGGCGCGGGCAGCGCCGCGTCGACGGTGAATCAGGCGAACTCCGGTGTCACCGGCGCGGCCAACGGCAGTCTGGCCGGCGAACTCACCGGCAGCCTCGATTCGGTGAAAGACCCCACGCCAGAGGCTCCGTCGACGGAGGCGAAGCCGGCGCGCCATGCATCGGCCAATGCCAGTGGCAATGCCGCGGGGTCGCTGACCGGTGCGCTCGATGCGCCGCAGGCCGATCTGACGAAGCCGGCGGCCAGTGAAACTGCAGCTACGACCTCGCAGCCGCGCAGCATCACGTCACCAGTGCAGGCCAGCGCCAATGCGAACGCCAACGCCACGGGCGATGCTTCGGTCAACACGGCGAAGCAGCCTTAGAAACGGGTAGGCAAAGAAAAGCGGCGGAACCTTTGCGGGTTCCGCCGCCTTTTCATTGCAACGGCTGTGCGAAATCAGCTCTGCGGCTGGGGGCCGCGATGCGGCCGACCGTTCGCCAGTTCTTCCGTGCTCAGCTGGCCGTTCTTGTCCGTGTCGAGCGTGGTGAAGCGATCCGCCAGGCGCGGCATCTTGGCCTGCACTTCAGCGAGCGACAGCTGGCCGTCGCTGTTGGTGTCGGCCTCCTTGAAGCGCTCTTCCATCTTCTGCTTCATTTCTTCGCGCATGTGCGCGGTGCGCGTCGCGTGTGCCTCTTTGATCTCGTCTTGTGTGACAAAGCCGTCCTTGTTCAGGTCGAGCTTGTCGAACCATTCGCCTGAACGCTCGGCGCCCGCGGCAGTGGCCTCGGCGCGCGACACGCGGCCGTCGCCATCGGTGTCGGCCCGCAGGACATCACGGGGCCCATCGGAACGCGGCTGATCGCCTGCGAAGGCGGCGCCTGCGAACAAGGCGGCGAGCGTCAGCGCGCAGGTCGAAAGGGTGATCTTCATCGGAGTCTCCTGTGAAAAATGAGTCCTGCGAGGGGATCAACGCGCTCACCGCCATTCGGTTTACAGCCCGCGAAGAGGTTAACGGGACGTTCCTTGGTAAGATTCGGCCCGTCAATTCGAGTTCCAAACAGGTTCCCCCGTGAAATCCGAGCTTGAGCGCCTGCTGTGCGAGGCGTTGCGATCACTTGTTCCCGCCGTTCTGAGCGACCCGGTCGATCCGGCGCAGGTCGTGGTCGAACGCGCGCGCGATGAAAAACATGGCGACTTCGCCAGCAATATCGCCATGCGCCTTGCCAAGGCTGCGCGCAAGAATCCGCGCGACCTGGCCCAGGCCATCATTGCGGCGCTGCCCAAGAGCGCTCTTCTGACGAGCGCGGAAATCGCCGGCGCCGGGTTCATCAATTTCCGGTTGGCGCGCGATGCCTGGCTCGCCGGGCTCAAAGCCGTCGCCGCCCAGGGCACATCGTACGGGCGCAGTCTGGTTGGCGCCGGCCGCAAGGTGATGGTCGAGTTCGTGTCCGCGAATCCCACCGGCCCCATGCACGTCGGCCACGGCCGCGGCGCCGCGTATGGCGCGACGCTCGGCAACCTTCTCGAGGCCACGGGACACTCGCTGTACCGCGAGTACTACATCAACGACTCCGGCCGGCAGATCGACATCCTGGCGGTCAGCGTCTATCTACGTTACCTCGAGTTGTGCGGCGAAACGGTGGCGTTCCCGTCGAATGGCTATCGCGCGCCATACATCCTGCCGGTGGCGCAGGCGCTGCATGCAACGCGCGGCGACGCGCTCGAGCGACCGGGCGCGGCCATTGCCGCGGGCGCGCCGCCCGATGCGCCCGCCGGCGACAAGGACAAACACATCGATGGCCTGATCGAAAATTCGCGCCGCGCGCTCGGCAGCGCAGAGTTCGATGCGATCGTGATCTTCGCGCGCGACGCGATGATGGCCGACATCCGCAACGACCTCGAAGAGTTCGGCGTGCGCTTCGATCGCTGGTACTCCGAGCGCGAGCTCAACCGCAGCGGCGCGATCGAGCGCGCGTTGGCGGAGCTGCGCAAGAGCGGCCGCGTCTACACGAAAGACGGCGCCGAATGGTTCAAGTCCACGGAGTTCGGGGACGACGAAGACCGGGTGGTGGTGCGCGCCAACGGCGAAAAGACCTACTTCGCCTCCGACATCGCCTATCACTTCGACAAGTTGCAGCGCGGCCACGAATTGCTGATCGACGTCTGGGGCGCGGATCACCACGGCTACGTGGCGCGAGTGCGCGGAGCGCTGGTCGCGCTCGGCCGACCGGCGGATTCGTTCGACGTCTGGGGCGCGGATCACCACGGCTACGTGGCGCGAGTGCGCGGAGCGCTGGTCGCGCTCGGCCGACCGGCGGATTCGTTCGAGGTCTGCCTGATGCAGCTGGTGAGCCTGTACCGCGGCGGCGAGAAGCTCGCGATGGGCAAGCGCGAGGGCAACTTCGTCACGCTGCGGGAGCTGCGCAACGAGGTGGGCAACGATGCCTGCCGTTTCTTCTATCTGCTGCGCAGCCACGACCAGGCGCTCGATTTCGACCTCGAACTGGCTAAGTCGCGCAGCAATGAAAACCCGGTGTACTACATCCAGTACGCGCATGCGCGTGTCGCCTCGGTGATGAAGCAGCTCGGCTCGAAGGGTCTGAGCTACGATGCCGCGACGGCCGATCTCGCGTTGCTGTCGACTGCGCACGAGCAGACCGTCATCACCGCGCTGTCGAAGTATCCGGAGATCGTCGAACACGCGGCGTTGAGCCGCGCGCCGCATGCGCTGGTGCATTACCTGCGCGACCTTGCCAACACGCTGCACACCTACTACAACGCGGAGCAGTTCATCGTCGAGGACGCCGCCTTGCGCAACGCCCGCCTTACGCTCGTGCTCGCCGTGAGCCAGGTAATCCGCAACGGTCTCGGAATCCTCGGCGTATCCGCGCCCGAGACGATGTAGGAGCCTGAACTGGCCGCGAAAATCACCAGCCGGGATTTCAAGCGCACGCGCGGCGGCGGCATGCGGTTCGAGATCTCGCGTTATCGCGAATTCTGGATTGGTCTTGCGCTGGGATTGTCCGTATCCGTGCTGGTGCTCGTCTGGCAGAACTACCGCGAGAAGATTGCCGCGAGCGTGACGGCAGAAACTCCCAAGCCCGAGCCGCGCTCCGACAAGGCGGCGGCCGTGGGTGACGCCGAAGACTCCCCCAAGAACTACGATTTCTACGACATGCTGCCCAAGTTCGAGGTGGTCGTGCCGGAGAAGGATCGCGAAGTCGCGCGCGAGCGCGACACCGCGCGGGCGGCGATCGAACGCCCCGGCGTGTACGTGCTGCAGGCGGGGTCGTACCGCAACCAGGAAGAAGCGGATCGCATCCAGGCGCTGCTCAAGAAGCAGGGCATCGACGCCAACGTGCAGCGCGTCGCCGTCGACGACGATGTCTGGCACCGGGTGCGCATCGGGCCCATCACCGATCTCGCCGAGCTCAATCGGCTGCGCGCGCGACTGCGGGCCGCGGAGTTCGACGATGCGCTCGTGATACGCGTGGGAGACTAGCTACGTGAACGTAATCGGGCGTTTCGCAATTGCAGCGCCCCTGATCGTCGTGGCATGGTTCGTTTCTTCGTGCGCCACGCAACCGGCCGCGACTCCCGCCCCGGCACCCGCGGCCAGACCCGAAGCACCGCCGATTCCGCCGCCCACGCATCCGGGGCTCAACGTAGCCGCGGTCGGCGACACGATGCTGGGCACGGACTTCCCCGAGAACATCCTGCCGGACGACGATGGCCTGTCGTTCCTCGACGCGGTGACGCCGCTGCTATCCGCACCCGACGTCGCCTTCGGCAATCTCGAGGGCGTGCTGCAGGACGGCGGCGAGCCGGTGAAGCAATGCAAGGACAAGCGCATCTGCTTCCTGTTTCGCACGCCGACGCGTTACGCCGCCTACCTGAAGCTCGCCGGCTTCGACGCCATGAGCCTAGCTAACAACCATGCGCGCGACTTCGGTGAGGAAGGCCGCTCGTCGTCGATGGCGGCGCTCGACGCGCGCGGCATCGTGCATTCGGGGCGCGAAGGCACCACCGCCAGCTGGATCGCGAACGGCCGGCGCATCGCGCTGGCCGCGTTTGCGCCGAATGTCGGCTCGAACCAGCTCAACGAACCCGCGATAGCGCGCGCTCTGGTGGAACAGCTCGCCGCCACGCACGACATCGTGATCGTGTCGTTCCATGGCGGCGCGGAAGGATATGGGGCGGAGATCCTGCCGTTCGCACGCGAGATCTTCGTCGGCGAGGATCGCGGCAACGTGGTCGAGTTCGCGCACGCGATGATCGACGCGGGCGCGGACCTGGTGCTCGGTCATGGACCGCACGTCGTCCGCCCGATGGAGTTGTATCGCGATCGCCTGATCGCCTACAGCCTGGGCAATTTCGCCACGTACTACGGAATCAGCGTGGAGGGACTGCGCGGCATTGCGCCGATTCTCCTGTGCGAGCTCGACAACGAAGGCCGCTTCGTTTCCGGCCGCCTCGAACCGACGATTCAACTGCGGCCCGGCGGACCCTCGCCCGATCCCGCGCGCACGGCTATTACCGTGGTGCGCACACTCACCCTTGCTGCGTTTCCGGATGGAACGCTCGACATCGCCGAGGACGGCACGCTCGGCATCCGTCACTGAGCCCTGAGGCCGGGATTCTTCGCTTCTGAAGGTTTAAGGGTGCATCGCCGGGCAGGCGCCCGGATGCTAGAGTTCCGCCTCAGAACAAACGTGACCGGAACCCAAGGGAGTCACCATGAACACGAAAGCCATTGCCTCGCTGCTCGCGGGTTGCCTGCTTACGAGCAGCGCCTGCTTCGCCGAATTGAACGCCGCCGAGCAGAGCTATGTCGACCGCCTGATCAAGGGTGGACCGAGCACGCTGCAGGAAGTCGCCCAGAGCCTGTTCAACGCCAGCGTCACCAACCCAGAAGTGCTAGATGTGGCAGCCCAGGTGCTGCTCGAGAAGTACCCGATGGCGGGTAACGAGCGCGACACGGTGGATGCGTCCGCCTGGCTGTGCCGGGCGCTCGGCAACTCCGGCAACAATCGCTACAAGGTCGTGCTCGATCAGGTAGCCGACGACAAGTCTGTCCACCGCAGACTGCGCGGACATTGCGAGAAGGCATCGAAGAATCTGGCGAAAGGCGCGACGAGTTCCTACGTCGCCGGCACCGTGAACCTCGAGCTGCTGCGCAATCCGCCGCCGCCTCCCCCGCCACCGCCCGCGCCGCCCGCCAAGGGCAAGAAGAACAGCAAGCAGGCGGCCGCGAAGCCTGCGGCTGCTCCGGCCGCTGCGCCCGCACCCGCAGCGGCGGCCGCGCCAGCGCCCGCCGCCGGCGCTCCCAAGACCGTGGACTTGAGCCTGATCCGCGTCGGCATGAGCCAGCAGGAAGTGAACGACTTGTTAGGACCGCCGACCAACCAGTCGCAGCGCATGACGGGCAAGCAATGGCAGCCGTTCAATTACGGCGCGCGCGATCTGCAGCGCATGGTCTATCTGTACAAGGGCGTGGGACGCGTCGAGTTCTCGCTCAAGTCCGCGTATGAAGGCGTGTTCCGTGTGATCACGGTGACACCCAATCCGAACGAATCCGGGTATCCGTAGACTCCGCCGCCCAGAACGGCAAGGGCATGACCAGAGCGCTTTGGCCTCTCGCCGCGATCATCGCGCTGCTGGATACCGCAGCCAGATAACTGGCAATGACTATTCCGACTCGTCGGTGATATTGCGGAAATCGACGCCGAGCGAGCGCAGCTTGCGATACAGGTGCGTGCGTTCCATCCCGACGCGCTTGGCGAGCTGTCCGACCTTGCCGTTGCACAGCAGCAGCTGCTGCTGTAGATAGGCGCGCTCGAACTGCTCGCGCGCTTCGCGCAGCGGCAGCGCCAGCAGGTCCTGCTTCACGAGCGGTTCGACGCTCGGCGCCTGCGCGGCGAGTTCGCGTTCGATTTCTTCCAGCCGGATTTCTTCCCCGCCACCCTGCAGCAGCAGGCGCTGCACGAGATTCTTCAGCTCGCGCACGTTGTCGGGCCACGGATAGTTGCGCAGCCGGTTTTGCGCGGCGACGCTGAATTTGCGGAACTGCAGGCCTTCGCCGTCGACCAGGCGATCGACGTAGTGGCGCAGCAGGTCGGGCACGTCTTCGGTGTACTCGCGCAGCGGCGGCACGCGCACGAGCAAGGTATTCAGGTGCGCGAGCAGATCGCGGCGGAAATCGTCGCTGCGCGATTCGATGCCGGGACGCGACGAGGAAATCAGGCGCGCCTTGAGCGTCACGGGAGTATTGCCGCCGACGCGCGTGAACTGCCCGCTTTCGAGCGCGCCGAGCAGCGCTCGCTGTGCCTGCGGCGGCAGATCTTCGATCTCGTTGACGAACAACGTGCCGGCGCCGGCGCGTTCGAGCACGCCGGGTGCGGCCTGGCCGTCGGCCTCGGTGCCGAACAACACCTGCTCGGCGCCGTCGCCGCGCAGCGTGCTCGAGATCAAGGTGACGAACGGTCGCGACCCTCGCGGGCTCGCATCGTGAATGAAGCGCGCGAAGGCTTCACGGCCGGTGCCGGTCTCGCCGACCAGCAGCACGGGAGAATCGTTGGGCGCGATCTGCGCGAGATCGGCGCGCAGCTGCTGCATGATGCGGCTGCGGCCCACCGGCACGCCCGGCGACGCGGCTAACAACTTGCCGGCGTGACGTTTACGCTTGCCGGCCTCCAGCGCGCGCTCGACGGTGCGCAGCAGCTTCTGCAGCGACAACGGCTTCTCGACGAAATCGAAGGCACCGAGACGCGTGGCCTCGACCGCGGTTTCCACCGTGCCGTGGCCGGACATCATCACGACCGGACAGGATGCTTCGGCCGTGGCGGCCTGCCACTCGCGCAGCAGGGTGATGCCGTCGGTGTCGGGCATCCAGATGTCGAGCAGCACCAGATCGGGTAATTGTCGCGCGCGCAACGCGCGGGCTTGACCGGCGTCGCCTGCCACATCCACGTCGTAGCCTTCCTCCGAAAGAATCTCTTTCAGCAGGCCGCGAATGTCGGCTTCGTCGTCGACGACCAGAATATGTGCGGCGCTCATGCTCGCTCCTTCCTGGGTTCAGCGCGTCGATCGCGCGCCACCAGCTGTCGGGATCCGTCTGTAATGGGCAAGGATACACGCACGCGCCCGCCGCCTTCCGGCCGATTGTCGGCCTCCACGCGCCCGCCGTGCTCCTCGACAATTTTTTTCACGATCGCGAGGCCCAATCCAGTGCCTTTGGGTTTGCTGGTGACGTAGGGATCGAACGCCCGCCCCAGCACCTCGCGCGCGAAACCGGGCCCGTTGTCGCTCACGGTAATAGTCGCGTATTCAGCCGAGCCCGCGGATTCGAAGCGCGTGGCGAGAATCACGCGGCCGGCCGGGGTGTTTTCCACCGCTTCGGCGCCGTTCACGATGAGGTTGTTCAGGATCTGCCGCACGCGGCCGCGATCGGCTTCGACCTGGTCGATGTGCGGATCGAGCTCGACGTCGATCTGCACGCCCGTCTCCTGCACGCGGTGCAGGTCGGCGACCTCGGTGACCAGCGCGTTGAACGGAAACCGCGTGACCGTCATGTCGGGCGCGCGCGCGTATTCGCTGAACGCGTTCACCATCGCCTTCATGGCCTCGACCTGCTGCACGATCGTGTAGGTCGCGCGGTCGAGGATCTGCGCGTCCTCGCCCGTCATTTTGTGGAGATAACGGCGGCGCATGCGCTCTGCCGACAGCTGGATCGGCGTGAGCGGGTTCTTGATTTCATGCGCGAGGCGGCGTGCCACTTCGCCCCAGGCCGCGTCGCGCTGCGCCTGCAGCAGCGCGCTGATGTCGTCGAACACGATGACGAAGCCGCCCTGCCGCTCTTCGTCGTTTTCGGCGTGCTCGTCACCCGGCAATGGCGTACACGCGCACACCAGCACGCGCGCGCCGGCCATCTCGGGTTTGAGATCCATCTGTTCGCGCCATTCTTCCTCGCCCTTCGCGAGCCGCACGTTCACTTCGCCGAGGAAGCGCGCGAAGCGCGGGTTCGATCCTTCGAGTGCCGACAGCGGCTGGCCCACGCCCTGCTCGAGGTCGACCCCGAGGATGTTGCTCGCCGCCTGGTTGGCGCTGCGCAGCTTGAGGTCGCGCCCGACGGCGATCACGCCGGTAGTGAGGCGAGCAAGAATGATGGACAGACGTTCGCGCTCCCGTTCGACCGCCTGCTGGCTGCGCGTGGTGTCTTCGCGCGCGCGCCGCAGGCGCTTGGTCATGTCGTTGAACGAGTGCACGAGGAAGCCCATTTCGTCGCGCGAGGGCAGCGGCAAACGCGTGCCAAAGTCCCCCTTGCCCACCGCGCGTGTGCCCGCGATCAGGTCCTGTACGGGTCGTACGAGTTTTTCGGCGGAGTAGATAGCGCCGTAAATAGCGGTGAGCATTGCCAATAGCAGTACCAGCGTCAGGGTCAGGCCAAAGAGATTCTTCACTCCCTCGCGTTGTTCAGTCAGGTCGCTGTGCTGCGAATAGGAATGTTGCACGGCTTCCGAAAGTCGCACGAGTTGTGGAGGCACGGGATACAACGCCACCACGAAGCGACCTTCGCTCGATCCGGGACTGGTCGCGATAGGAGCCGCTGTGTTGATCTGGTAGTCGTCTTCCGACAGCGGTTCCAGGCTCCAGTACAGATTGCCGCCGGCTATGGCGCTGGTCACTTCGGCGGACGCGCGTGGCAGGGTGCTGGAAGTACCCGCGCTGCTGGCCGCGATTACCTGTCCGAGCGTGCCGTAGACCACGACTTCGAGCGCGCCGCTTTCGACGCGCTGCTGGTCGGTGGCGGTGGCCCAGTTCGAGGGCGGGCTTGCGGCGAGGCGGTTGGCGAACAGCTCCGTGTTGCGCGCGTACTCGCGCATGCGCACGTCCATCGCGGATTTCGACAACTCGAGCGCGTCCGACAGGCCCTGCTTGATCTCGACCTTGAACCAGCTGTCGATGCCGCGGTTCAGGAACTCGAGCGAGAATAGATAGACGATGATGAGCGGCGCGACCACCAGCGAGCCGAAGATCGCGACCGTGCGCGCCGTCAGGCGCGAGCCGGGGACCCCGGCGCGAAACGCGCGCACCAGCTCGATGATCTTGCGCGCCAGCAGCACGCTCACGGTAACCACCGCGATGGCGTTGAGCAGCAGGATCCACGCCTGCAGCTGGCTGAAGCGCTGCGAGTTCTGCACGGCGAGCGCCAACAGCAGCAGCAGACCGCCGCTGACCAGCACCCACAGGGCGATGAGCCCGAGGGTGCCGAGACGCCTCATCGCTGCAGGGACCATGAGAACCACTCGCTTTCGCGGTGCCAGTCGTCGGTCCAGAACAGCAGCACGCGCAGCGTGTCGGGCAGGCGCCCGCGTCGCACGCCGGCGCGCAGGCTGACGCGATATTGGCGGTTGGCCGACAGCTGTGGAGACAACAGGAATGGCCAGGCTTCGACGGTCCCGAGCTCCTCGAGCGCTTCATCGAGCGTGGCGTAGCTGCGTTGTTCGCTGCTGCGGGAGTCGCGGTCGCGCGTGACATAACGATCGCTGACCGCGTGGTAGATGAGCTCGCGCTTGAGCGTGTACTCGGCGACCGTTTCGTCCATCCAGAAACGCCGCTCGCGCGAGACGACCACGTCGAGATCGAAGGTGAGCATCAGGCCGTCCTTGAGCGCGGCGCGAATGTCGTCGTTCACCGGGTAGGCGATGCGCGCGAACAGCTGGAACACACCCTGGTCCACGTTGACGTAGGCCGAGCGCACCTCGAGCAGGCCGTCGAGCGGATCGGCCCGCGCGACCCCGCCAAGCCCACAAGCCGCAAGCGCCGCGAGGGCGCAAAGCAGCAGGGAAAGCAGGTTATTCGCGCGCCGGAACTGCATCGGTTCCTCTATTTTCTGGTCAAGCAAGCATAGTAGAAGCCATCGGTGCCCGCGCCGCCACCGGGCAGCAATTGCCAGCCGACGCTGCATTCCAGCAGCCCGGGCGGCGACACGAGACCTTCCGGCCAGGCGTCCACGCTCGCGCGCGGCTCGTCATTCAAGAAAGCCGCGACGACCTCTTCGTTCTCCGCCGGCAGGACCGAGCAGGTGCAATAGATCAGACGTCCGCCGGGCCGCAGTAGTTCGAAAGTGGTGGCCAGAATGCGGCGTTGAGTCGCGACGAAGCCCTCGATGTCGCCGGGTCGGCGCAGCAGCTTGATGTCGGGATGGCGGCGGATGACGCCGGTGGCCGAACAGGGCGCGTCCACCAGCACGCGGTCGAAGTATCCGGGATTGAGCGACGGTGGCCGTTCGCGCAGGTCGGCGGTGATCAGCACGGCATCGCGTCCGGCGCGTTGCAGGTTCTCGCGCACGCGTGCGAGTCGCAGCGCGTCTTCGTCGACGGCGATGAGCTCGGCGAGATCCGGCGTGGTTTGCGCGATGTGCAGTGTCTTGCCGCCGGGCGCTGCGCAGGCATCGAGCACACGCATGCCCGCCTTCGCATCCAGCAGCAGCGTGGCCAGCTGCGCGCCGCCATCCTGCACCGACACGGCGCCCGCTTCGAAGCCTGGCAGGGTCTGCACCGAGGTGGGCCGCTCGAGCACGATGGCCGCCGGGCGCCACTCGACGACGCGCGCGTCGCGCCCGAGAGCGCGCCATGAACGCAGGAAGTCGTCGGCAGGCAGCGCGGCGTCGAGCCTCAGCACCATCGGCGGATGCAGATTGTTGGCGGCGAGAATCTCTTCGTGGCGCTCGCCCCAGGCAGCGCGCAACGCATCGACCAGCCAGCGCGGATGCGCATGCCGCTGCGCGATCTCGGCGTCGGCCGTGGCTAACAACTCGGCGCGTTGCGCGACGAACCGCCGCAGCATGGCGTTGACCACGCCGCTGGCGCGGCCTTCGCCGATCACGCGGCTGGCGTCGACCGCCAGGTGCACCTGGGCTTCGGCGGCACCGCGCGAATATTCCACTTGGTGCGCGGCCGTCACCAGCAAGGCGGCCAGCCGCGGCGAGAGCTCATCGAACGGCCGATTGGACAGCGGCGCCAGCGCGGGTTGCAGTCGCAAATACCAGCGCATGGTGCCGAGCGCGATGGCGCGGACCGCGGCGCGATCGACGCGCTCGTGCGAGTCCTCGAGCGCTGCGTCCGCCGAGCGGCCGTCGTACACCACGGCATGCACGGCGAGCGCGGCCTGCGCCAGCGTCTCCGCGCCCGGCGCGTGACGCGCACGGCGTGGCTGCGGCGGCGGATTTCTGCGGATGTTCGTGCGCTTCATGTTCCGAACCTGGTGCCGTCGAGACGCACGGCATTGGCGAAATCGCGCGCCGAGATCGGCCGCTTGCCGGCGCGCTGCACCTCGCCCACCGCCAGCACGCCCGCGCCGCAGGCGACGCGCAATCCGTCGTCGCCGATGCCTAACAAAGTGCCGGGGGTCGCCTCGCCGGCGGCGCCGGTGCCTTCGGCGACGCTCGCGCGCAACACCCGCAGCGGCTCCCCGGCAAAGCGCGTTTCCGCCACCGGCCAGGGATTGAATGCGCGCACGCGCCGATCGAGCTCAACGGCGCTCGCGGTCCAGTCGAGCCGTGCCTCGGCCTTGTCGATCTTGGGCGCGTAGTTAGCCCCGGTGGCCGGCTGGGGGCGGGCCTTGAGAGTGCCGGCCGCGAGACCGTCGATGGCTTCGAGCAGCGCCGCGGCGCCGAGCTCCGCCAGCGCATCGTGCAGGTCACCGGCGGTGTCGTGCGTGCCGATGTGCCGGTGCCGTTCGAGCAGCGTCGGGCCGGTATCGAGGCCCTCATCGAGCTGCATGATCGTCACGCCGGTTTCGGCATCGCCGGCGAGAATCGCGCGCTGGATGGGCGCGGCACCGCGCCAGCGCGGCAGCAGCGAGCCGTGAATGTTCACGCAGCCGAGCCGCGGCAGCACCAGCACCGCCGGCGGCAGGATGAGCCCGTACGCGACGACCACCAGTACGTCGGGTGCCCAGCTTGCGAGCTCGGCGCGGCTCTCGGGCGTCTTGAGTGTCGGAGGTTGCGCCAGCGGCAATCCGGCATCGAGCGCGAGTAGTTTGACCGGCGAGGCGCGCAGCTCCCGGCCGCGGCCGGCGGGCCGATCGGGTTGCGTCAGCACGCCGACCACGCGGTGTGCGCAGCCGAGCAGTGCACGCAGCGCGGGCAGCGCGAATTGCGGCGTGCCCGCGAAGGCGATTCTGAGCGAATTCATGGGGCGCCCGAAGGCTTGGGTGTCTTGTTCGTGAAGTCAGTACGCGCGGGAAGCCGTGGACTCGCGCGGTTTCGCGGCGCGTTCCTTCCGATCCTTGTCGAGCTTTTTGCGAATGCGTTCGCGCTTGAGGTCGGACAAATAGTCGACGAACAGCTTTCCTTCGAGGTGATCCATCTCGTGCTGCAGGCAGACCGCCGCGAGCCCGTCGAGCTCGACCTCGAAGGTCTGGCCGGTGACGTCCTGGGCGCGCGCCCGGACGATCGCCGCACGCTTCACCTCATCGAAGATGCCGGGCACGGAAAGACACCCTTCCTCGGTCACCCCCACGCCTTCCAGCGTGAGGATCTCGGGATTGCAGTACACGCGCGGATCGGTCTTTCCCTCGGAAACATCCATAATGATCAAGCGCTTATGGAAGTCGACCTGGGTCGCAGCCAACCCTACACCCGGCGCCGCATACATCGTCTCGAACATGTCGGCGACCATCTGCGCCAACGCGGCATCAAAGACCTCCACGGGCTTTGCCTTGGTTCGCAGACGGGGGTCGGGGTATTCAAGAATTTGCAGGCGCGCCATGATGTTCCGCTCGATTGCTGCTAATGTTTGGGCGATCCGACCGTGGACAAGGAAGGCGTGGGGCGCGCGGGTGCAAGACCCGTGATCCAGCGCACAAACTTGACAATAGATCGTATGCCCTCGTGCCGCGGCGGATTATAACAGTGGGGTCCGCTTGCCCCACCCAGGATTGAGGAGTGGAGGATGTCTTTCAATCAACAACTTAGGGAGCCGCGCGTGCTCGGAACACTGACCCCGCGTCTCATTCTCCTGACGGCTTTCATTGCTGCCGCGCTGCTCGTGGCTGGCTGCAAGTCCACGCCGCCCGCGCCTGCAGCAGACGCGCCGCCGCCGATGGCTGCCGAAACGGCCGACGCGGCGGATACCACCGCCGACGATCTGACCGCGACGGAAGCCGCCGTCGCCGCCATGAACGAAGCGCCGGTCGCCGAAGCGCCGGTGCAAACCGCGCAGTTGATCCGCCCGGATGCGCCGATGAACTACACGGTGAAGCGTGGCGACACGCTCTGGGACATCGCCGCGGTGTTCCTCAAGGACCCGTGGTTCTGGCCCGAGATCTGGCAGATCAATCCGCAGGTCGAAAACCCCCATCTCATTTATCCGGGTGATGTGTTGTCGCTCGCCTACGGCGCGGGCGGCGACGCGCGCGTGAGCATCTCGCAGTACAGCGGCGCCCGCCTGCAGCCGCGCCTGCGCAGCGAACAGCTCGACGGCCCGATCGATACGGTTCCGTTCTCGGCCATCGCCGCGTTCCTCAGCAAGCCGAGCGTGCTCACCAAGGAAGAAGCGCTGCGCGCGCCGCACATCCTCGGGTTCCGCGATCACCACATGGTCGGCGGCACTGGTCACGAGATTTACGTGAAGGACCTCAACGGCCCATTGAACCAGCGCTACGCGGTCATGCACATCGGCGAGCCGATTCACGATCCTGAGTCCAAGGATCTCATTGGTTACCAGGCCGTTTACGTCGCAACCGCCGTGGTCAACAACCCGGGCACGGTCTCCAAGGCAATCCTCACCGAAGGCGCGCGCGAAGCGCTCGAAGGCGACCGGTTGATCCTGCAGGAAGGCGATCTGCCGCTGACCTTCACGCCGCACGCACCGACCTCGAACATCAATGGCCAGATCATCGCGGTAGCGGATAACGCCGAGCAGATCGGCCAGTTCCAGGTCGTCGTGATCAATCGCGGCAAGAACCACAACCTCTCGCCGGGCGCGGTGCTCGCGATCGACCAGAAGGGCGAGATCGTGCACGACAAGTACGGCAAGAGACCGTGGGAAAAGAATCCCTTCGGCGAGATGGTGCAGCTGCCATACGAACGCGCCGGCACCATGATCGTCTTCAAGGTGTTCGATCGCGTCAGCTACGGCCTGGTCATCGGCGCTCGCGGGCCGATGCAGGTTGCGGATCGCGTCTACAACCCGTAACGCATTTCTCCACATTCAGACGAGTTAGGGCCAGCCAAAGTGCTGGCCCTTTCGTTTTAAGCTGCCGCATGAACGCCGAGCAGCATGTCGAAACCCGCCGCCTGCTCCTCGCGGCGCGCGCGCCCGGCCTCAACGCCGGACAATTGGCCCGCATCGCGGCGGAAAGCGCCGATCTCGCCCTGCTCGAGCATCCCGACATAGCAACGCTTGCGCGCCTCGAGCTATCTACCGCGGCGGTTCGCTGGCTGTTGGCGCCCGATGCGGCGCGGCTCGACGCGGACCTGCGCTGGCTGGATGACAACCACTGCACTGTGCTCAGCGCGAGCGATGCGCGTTACCCCGAACTACTGCGCGCCTCGCCTGGCGCGCCGGCCGTGTTGTTCGTGCGTGGCGACGTCGCGGCGCTCGGTGAACCCCAACTCGCCATGGTCGGCAGCCGCAACCCCACGGCGGGCGGACGCGCCACGGCGCGCGAGTTCGCCGCGTACTTCGCGCGTGCCGGGCTCACCATCACCAGCGGCCTCGCGCTCGGCATCGATGCCGCCTGTCACGAAGGCGCGTTGTCGGCCAAGGGCCTCACGATCGCGGTACTCGGGGCCGGGCTCGACGAAATCTACCCGCGTGAGCACAAGGAGCTGGCGGCCCGCATCGCCGCCGCGGGCGCCGTCATCTCGGAATTTCCGCCCGGCGTGCCGCCGTTGCCGGCGCACTTCCCGCGCCGCAATCGCATCATCGCCGGGCTGGCCGCGGGCACGCTGGTGGTCGAAGCGGCGCGCGAATCCGGCTCGCTGATCACCGCCCGCCTGGCCGGAGATGCCGGCCGGGAGGTGTTCGCCATCCCCGGTTCCATCCACAACCCGCTGGTGCGCGGCTGCCACCAACTCATCCGGCAGGGCGCGAAGCTCGTGGAGTGCGCCGACGACGTATTGAACGAGCTCAAGATTTCCCTTACCGACCAACTACTTGCAGCGCCCGCCAAAGGCTCCAAAAAAGAATCGTCGTTGGACAAGGAATACAAAATCCTGTTAGATGCGCTCGCCTTCGAGCCCGTGGGCGTCGACAGCTTGATCGAACGCACGGGTATGAACAGCGAATCGATCGCCTCGATGCTGCTGATTCTGGAGCTCGACGGGCACGTGGCGCCGCACCCCGGCGGCCGATACAGCCGCATGGCGGGACAATAGTTTTCTACGGCGACCGCATGACCGGAAGTGTTCTAGACATCCTTATTTACGTGTTCGACCAGTACATGCTGGCCGAGGCCCCCGATGTGCCCGAACGCGAGACTCTTGCGGCCGACCTCGAACGCGCCGGCTTTGGCCGTCACAACGTGGAGCGCGCGCTCGACTGGCTGGCGGATCTCGCCGGCGAACGCTCGCGGCCGGATCTTCCTTCGCGCGCGCTGCGCGTGTTTTCCGCGGACGAGGTCGAGCGCATTTCCACCAGCTGCCGCGGCTACCTGTTGCAGCTCGAGCAGGAAGGCATTCTTTCGCCGCTGCAGCGCGAAATCGTCATCGACCGCCTGGTCGCGCTCGAAGGCGATGAGGTCGACATCGACCGGTTGAAGTGGCTCGTCCTCATGGTTCTTTCGAGCCAGCCCGGCCAGGAACAGGCCTGCGCCCGCATGGAAGACCTGGTATTCGACGAAGCCGATTCGCTGCCGAACTAAATGGCTGAAAACCTAGTCATCGTCGAATCACCGGCGAAAGCGAAGACCATCAAGAAATACCTCGGTAAGGATTTCGAGGTGCTCGCCTCTTATGGGCACGTCCGCGATCTGGTGCCGAAAGAAGGCGCGGTCGATCCCGACAAGCAGTTCGCGATGACCTACCGCTCCATCGAGCGCAACGAAAAACACGTCGATGCCATCTCGCGCGCGCTGAAGAAATCCAAGAACCTCTATCTGGCGACCGACCCCGACCGCGAAGGCGAAGCCATTTCCTGGCATCTGCGCGAGCTGCTCGAAGAACGTGGCGAGCTCAAGGACAAGACGGTCAAGCGCGTCGTGTTCTACGAAATCACCAAGGGCGAAGTGCAGCGCGCGGTCGCCGAGCCGCGCGACCTGTCGCTCGATCTCGTCAACGCCCAGCAGGCGCGCCGCGCGCTCGACTATCTCGTCGGCTTCAATCTGTCGCCGCTGCTGTGGAAGAAGGTCCGTCGCGGCCTTTCAGCCGGGCGCGTGCAGAGCCCCGCGCTGCGCATGATCTGCGAGCGCGAAGACGAAATCGGCAAATTCATTGCGCAGGAATACTGGACGCTCGAAGCCGAGGGCGAGCACAGCGCCCAGAATTTCCCGCTCAAGCTGGTCGAATTCAACGGTCAACGCGTCGAGCAATTCAGCTTCACGAACGAAGCCCAGGCGCGCGACGTCGAAAAATCGCTGAACGACACCGCGCAGGGTTTCCTGCACGTGCTGTCCATCGACCGAAAGCAGCGCAAGCGAAATCCCTCGCCGCCGTTCACCACCTCCACGCTGCAGCAGGAGGCGGCGCGCAAGCTCGGTTACTCCGCCCAGCGCACGATGCGCCTGGCGCAGCAGCTCTATGAAGGTGTCGATTTCGGCGAAGGCAGCATCGGCCTCATCACTTACATGCGCACGGATTCCCTCAATCTCGCGAACGACGCGATCCGCGAAATGCGCGAGGTGATCGAAAAGGAATACGGCAAGGAAGGCGTGGCCGAAGAGCCGCGCCTGTACAAGACCAAGTCGCGCAACGCGCAGGAAGCGCACGAGGCGATTCGTCCCACCTCTGCGTCAATCCTGCCGTCGCAAGTCGAAGGCAAGATCGATCCGGATCAATTCAAGCTGTACGCGCTCATCTGGAAGCGTGCGGTCGCCTCGCAGATGTCGCACGCGCTGTTCGACACCGTCGCGGTCGACATGCAGCCGAGCAAGCAGGCCGACGCCGGCAACGGCGCGGGCCGCCACGTATTGCGTGCGAACGGGTCGACCCTGGTGAAACCCGGCTACATGGCCGTGTACCAGGAAGACGTCGACGACGGAAAACCCGAGAACGAGAACGATCGCCTCCTGCCGGCCATGAAAGACGGCGATGTGGTCACTCTTCTTAATGTGCACGGCGACCAGCACTTCACCGAGCCGCCGCCGCGCTTTTCGGAAGCCTCGCTGGTGAAGGCGCTCGAGGAGCATGGCATTGGCCGGCCTTCGACCTACGCCACCATCATCTCGACGCTCAAGGATCGCGAGTACGTCGACATGGACAACCGCAGGTTCATCCCGACGGACATCGGCAAGATTGTCGGCAGTTTCCTGTCGAAGCATTTCCACAAGTATGTGGAATACGGCTTCACCGCCTCGCTCGAGGACGAGCTCGACGCGGTGTCGCGCGGCGAAGAAGACTGGACCGAGCCGCTCAAGAAATTCTGGAAGCCGTTCATCACCCAGGTCGAGCACATCGAGAAGAACGTCTCGCGCGAAGAAGTCGCGCAGGCGCGTGAGCTCGGCAAGCACCCGGAGAGCGGCAAGCCCATCACCGTGCGCATGGGCCGCTATGGCCCGTTCGTGCAGATCGGCACCAAGGATGACGAAGAGAAGCCCAAATTCGCGGGTCTGCGTCCGGGCCAGAAAATGGATTTGATCAAGCTCCCGGAGGCGCTCGAGCTCTTCAAACTACCGATCAGTCTCGGCACGACCGCCGAGGGCGAGCCGGTGCAGGCCAACATCGGACGCTTCGGGCCGTACATCAAGTACGGCCCGAAATACGTCTCGCTGAAACCGCCGGACGACCCGTACACCGTCAATCTGGAACGCGCGCTCGAAGTCATCCGCCTGAAGAAGGAAGCCGACGCGAATCGCATCATCGTCGACTTCGGCGTCGACAACATCCAGGTGCTGAACGGCCGCTACGGCCCGTACATCACCGACGGCAAGCGCAACGCACGCATTCCGAAAGACACCGACCCGAAGAGCGTGCCGCTCGAATTGTGCCGCGAATTGTTGGCGGCCGCGCCGCCGCGCGGCACCCGCTTCGGCCGCAAGAAGCCCGCGCCGGCGAAAGCCGCCTCGCCCCCTGGCGCGGAGGGCGCTACCGAGAAATCGTCGAAAAAGGCCAAGGCGAAGGGGAAAACCCCATCGAAGGCGCCCGAGGTTGCGGCCATCGCCGATGCCGGAGCGCCAAAGCCGAAAAAGAAGGCGCCGCCAGCGAGAAAAAAAGTGGCAGCACGCGCTCCGGCGGCCAAGATCACGGCTGAACCTGCGAAGAAATCGGCGCCTCGCAACAAGGTGTGAGGCCGGGGCCGGCCGGCACGCATAGCAGCAAAGCGAATTTGCCGTACGATCCCGACCAAACCGGCTCGGGAGATATATATGGGCAGCAAGACGCACAGCTCACTATCAATCCTTTTCCTGGCGCTCATTTGCTGTTCGGCGAGCACCCCCGCCGCCGCACAGTCGCTGCAACCTCCCCTCGAACAGACTGGCGGCGACAGCTGCGATTTCACGACGTCGCTCGCGTTCGGCTTCGATCAGGTGATGCGTTGTTTCAAGTCGGTCCCGTTCTGCCCAGACAAGGCAAACCCGGCCACGTGTGACCGCGATGCACAGGTCGCGCATCTGCGTGCGGCGATCGACGGCTTAAGCAACCTTCGCCACACCTATGACGCCACCGCCGGATGGAGACACCAGCTCGATGTGATCGCGAACAGGAAGTACCGCACCGATTACGATCTGTTCGTCGACGTGAGCAATTTCATGCGTTCCTTCCACAATCCGCACTTCTCGCACTACGGCCCCGCATGTTTCGAGGAATCGATGTGGGCGCTCGTGCCCCTCGAGCTCGGCTCGGCGCTCACGAAGATAGGCGGCTCGCGGCGTCAGATCGTCTATCTACGCGAACCGGTTCCGTATTGGAGCGATCTGTACATTGACGCAACCGGTATCGACGTGAATGCGTACACCGGGCAGCGTGTGGTCTCGTTGAATGGCGAACCGCCGCTGCAATTCCTGCGGCGCTGGGTCAGGACCGGACTGGCTCGTGACGACGACGACGGCTCGAACCTCATGTCGGTGTTCGACGCACAGGGCTACACACTGCGCGGCGGTTCCTACAACGTGTTGCCGGAATCGCGGTCGATCACCTTGACGCTCGAGGATCGCGCCGGCAAGCGCACTCGACTCGAGCTGCCTTGGGTTTTCGCGTCGCCAGGCACGTTGTATGGCTATCCGAGCCCCGCTACTTCCAGCAACGCTGAATTCCGGGCGCAATGCTTCGCACCTGCTGCGGCCAGCGCGACGCTCCAAAAGGCTGCACCCGCGGAATTTCGCCTGCGCGAGCCCGTCGCGATCGACGAAGGTTTGGCGAAGCGACGCGCCCTGATCGACGCGATTGACACGCGCGCGACGACCAGCGCCTTCGCGGCACGCCACGCAACTCCCACCGACTTTTCGGAAGTGCCGCCCGCGAAGCGAAATATCGACATCACGGAAATCCTGCCACTCGCCGACGGCGCGCGAACCGTCGCATACACCGACGACACGATCGCGGTGCAATTGCGCGACAATTTCAGCGCCGATTGGGATGACGAATTCGCGGCCGGCGCGAGCTACGCGTGCGACCACGCTGATCGGTTGATCGTCGACATGCGTAGCAATGTGGGTGGATTGGTGTCTCGCGTATTCAGTCTCGCCCGATATCTCAATGCCACGGCACCCGCCTTTCCGGATTCGGTGCTCGCATTGAGCGAGCTTTCGGCTTCTGCCACTCTCAACGAATTGCGGCGTCTTTCCGAGCCGCTCGCGTCGCTGGGATTCGAACCCTGTTTTTCAGGGTTGGAAGCCGCCTGTTACACCACGGTGCCGCAAGGACAGGCGTTGACCGATCCACATTGGTATCGGCGCGCAATACCCGAACGTCGCGGCCGACGGATCGAACTGGTCACGCCGCGTGTCGTCAGATCAAACACGCTCCCGCCCGCAGATCGCGCCATTCCTTGCCCGGGAAAATTCGTCGGCAAGAATCTCATCGTGCTCGTGAATGGCATCAATGGAAGCGCCGCCTATTTCTCGCCCCTGATGCTCAAGACCGTGGGTACCGTGGTCGTGCAGGGAGGATTCTGGAACGAGCCCATGGTGCTGGGTACTTCACGCGGTGGCCCGGTCGAGCACACCTATGACTTTCAGCTCCTTGCGGATTTTCTGCGCGACGTCACCGGGGAAAACGTCGAGCATCGTTTGCCGGATTTGCCGCGGCCGATCGATTTCAGAATCGAGTGGGAAGCTCTCTACACGCCCGATCGGCAACTTTCAGCGGAACATCCGTCTTATGGAGATCTGCAGGTGCCGTTCTGGTCCAACAGCCGGGACACCGATGGCGCTGCGTATCGCACTGTCGTGAGCGCTGTCGAGCGCAAGGCGAACATCGATCCGTATTGCTCCCGCTTCGCTCAAGCCGGCCGCTGTGATCTTTATGACCGGTGCGCGAGCGTAGCGCTCGAGGTCGCGGTGCGTTCCGGCGCACTCGCTCGCCAGACAGCCCGGCGGACGTTCGAGGATGCCGCAACCGAATGCCGCGCACGTTGAATGTAGTTAGCCCGCGCGGTCGACCCGCGCGATGAAACACCCGGCCTCCGCGTGCCGGACATGCAGCCAGCTCGCGTAGTGATCGTCGAACAACACCCTGATCTGGGCTTCCGCCGGCGCATCTGCGCGCGCTGAAATCTCCGTCACGCGGCTGCCGGAAGCACGCGCTTCGAATGCCAGCGGCAGCG
>Ga0193752_1000133_pt1 | contig 98487 bp, 78 predicted proteins | sample H1c1metaG_FD_144924 | JGI IMG/M metagenome (GOLD analysis project Ga0193752, IMG submission 144924) | Soil microbial communities from a riparian zone of the East river system, Colorado, United States - H1c1 | ecosystem: Environmental > Terrestrial > Soil > Riparian zone | place: USA: East River... | reverse complement strand
TAACCGTTCAATACCAACTTCTTACGATGTCAGCACCGTAGGGTGGTTTAGTGACCCTCCTGATAAGATGTCACTGATGAGCCATTTTTTTTTCATCATCTCTAAAAGAACTTCATAGCACAATCCGTGAGACTCCGTGTAATAATGAATTTCCTCTCTTCTGCCGGCAACCTGTTCTACCACAGCACCAAACAAAGATCGCACTTTGACAAAGTAGAACCAGCTATCTCATCATCAAAACCCTTTTGCCATTTTCACAAAGGTGTGTAGCTTTGAGATCACAATAGCGGGTCGGCCACCAACATATCCGCAGTAACTTCACTTTTATCACAGAATGATTATGAGAGTACGCTTGATAGCTATGGTGGTATTGGTTCTTGCAGCGTGCAAGGATGGCGCAAAGTCTGTTAACACCGCGACGGATGTCGATTCCCAGGAGAAACCTGCCGCGGCAGGCAAAAATAAGACGCCCGAGGGCATGGTCTGGATTCCCGGCGGCGAATTTACCATGGGAACCGACGACCCCGAATCGTACGCAACCGAACGGCCTGCGCACCGGGTACGCGTCGATGGTTTCTGGATGGACGCCACGGAGGTCACAAATACACAGTTCAAGAAGTTTGTTGACGAGACCGGTTATCTGACTACAGCCGAGAAAAAACCGGAGTGGGAGGAACTTAAGAAGCTCATGCCCCCAGGAACGCCGAAGCCACCGGAGGAGATGCTGGTCCCCGGGTCGCTTACGTTCACGCCTCCAGCTTACGCTGTTTCACTGGACGATTACTCGCAATGGTGGTCCTGGACCAAGGGCACGGACTGGAAGCATCCCAACGGCCCGGGCAGCAACCTCGATGGCAAGGACAATTTTCCTGTCGTCCACATTTCTTTTGACGACGCAGTAGCGTATTGCAAGTGGGCAGGCAAACGGCTGCCCACCGAAGCAGAATGGGAGTTCGCCTCCCGCGGCGGAAGAGACAACCAACGGTATAGCTGGGGCAACGACTTCAAACCAGCCGGCAAGTACATGGCAAACACGTTCCAGGGAGTATTTCCGTCAAAGAACGAAGGGGAGGATGGGTTTTCCGGTGCCTCACCGGTGAAATCTTATCCGCCAAATGACTATGGCCTGTTCGACATTATCGGCAACTGCTGGGAGTGGACGTCCGATTTCTTTGACGTGAACTACTATTCCGAATTGGCAAAGAACGGATTGGCTGTTAATCCGGGAGGACCTGCCAAGACCGACGACCCACAAGAGCCATACAGCATCAAGCACGTGACGCGGGGCGGTTCATTCCTTTGTGCCTCAGAATATTGCGTAAACTTCCGGCCGAGTGCGCGACAAGGTTCTGCCTTCGACAGTGGCATGTCGCATATCGGATTCCGATGTGTCGCCACACCCCAGATGCTGGCCGGGAAATAGGTCTATTTGCGCGGTGCCGAAGCTGGCTTGGGAAAGATGGTGCGGAAGGTATCCCAAGCCGTCTTGTCAGCCGTTTGCTCAGTCTTGATCTTTCCGTAGAATCCATCCATGAAGTTTTCCGCGCCCGACCAGTGTGTTTGCACGACACCCTGAAAGTAGGGCTGCATAGCCTTCGTGGCACTATTTCTGAAATTGTACATGTCGGCCACCTGCAACGCAGCTACCTGAGGCGTTCGCCACGGACAAGTGACGACGCGTAAGCCGTTCATGGCGAAGTACACCGCTGTCTTGTCGGGACGCTCATAATGCCAGTCGCAGATGAGAACATCCTTCGGAATCATATTAATGGCGCGATGCGTGTTATTCATGCTGGCTTCCCACATGCCTAACCCAGTCGTCTTACCATCGATGAGGCGGTCGCCCCAAATCCAAAGTTCGCGACCCTTCTGGGCCAGGTGATTTCTGATGGTGGTTACCTCACCGGCAAAGAGCTCCGCCTTATCGCGGCCGCCGCATCGCGGGCACTTGTCGTCACCGATGTAAAACACCTCATCCATACCTGCATGAAAGGCATCGGTCTCAAAAGCATCACACACTTCATCCACGAGCTCAAAAACTATCTTGTGAACGTCTGGATGCAGTGGACAGTAACTTTTGCAATACAGGCCGTCGGGATTAGGCCACACATATTTCTCGGGCATTTTTACATGTGGTGTCTCATCGAACTGCGGGTACACGCGCAACAGGCTGTACACGGTTTGAGCCCAGGATTGGTGACCGAGTAGATTGATTTGGGGTATCAACCGGATGTTGTTGCTCTTGCACACATTGACGATCTTCTTTACGTCGCCGTTGGAAAGGGCTATACTGTCGCGGAGCTCCGGGTGTTTTTCATACTGATAATTGAAATCCACACGAAGGATCAATGTATTGACGCCGCGCGGAGCCAGTTCTTCTTTGATGAATTTCACGAAGGCATCTACGCTGCTCACGCGGGGTGCGGCTACGCAAAATCCGCGTATTGGAATAGTTTGATCGAGTACTGGTTGGGCAACTGCGTGTAGCGCACAGGTGATGAACAAGATTGCGCATAGCGCACGGGTGAGAATTCGGATCGTGGCAGCTTTCATAAAGTTGATTTCAGATAGGTGTCAGGGCAGGCCGAGTTCAAAAGGATCCGCCAATGCCTGTATATGCGTGTAAAAGATATACAATGCACAACCAGATTGGTGAGCCTTGTTTTTTGAATGGCTTCTAAACAAATGCAAACGGTCGTTGTCACCGGGCGACGCGAACAAGGTAGGGTGTTACGGCCTCAGGGTGCCGTGGTGGAGGGATAGGGAGCGTAGTCGATGGCATACCATTGGGTGCCTTGTGCATCTACCTTGCGCACACTCTGAATCCGACCCTTGTAATATCCGAATCTCCAGATAACGGTGTAGCTATATGAAAGGCCCTCGATGGGATTCTCAATCTTGAGTTTCGCGACCTGCGTTTTCCGATTCGGGACAAGCGTGCCAGGATGGTAAGTCTCAATCATCTTGTCATTGAAGAATCGGTGATCGTCGCCTCCCAGCTTACTGATATGCGGTCCCGCGGACAGTTCTACCTTAACGTCGTAAATGGGGAAATCGCTGGCATTGTCGATCACCACATAAAGCGTGTTGTAATGAGGCTCGTTTGTAAAAGCGCTGAGGACCGGGCGTGTACGACTTCCCGTTGTATGTTGAAGCAGCTGACGGTTAGCGTAACTGGCTTCCTTGCTTGCCTGAATAGCCTCTTCACGGGCCTTATTGGCGGTTCTACGCTCCTGGTCGAGGGTAAGCGTAAGGGTCTCGATGCGATCGTTAGCCTTCGTAAGGGCGCTGCGGGTTGAGTCGTTGAGTTCGGTAGCCTTTTGCTTCTCGTTAAATTGATAGAAAGCACTGGCCACGACGGCTAGCGCCGCCGCTAACGCGAGGTAAATACCGGGGTCTCTAAACGCACTCCACATACAATTATTACAAAACTGGTGATCTGGGTATCGCCGCTTTGTAACGGAACGCTCTGGTTCCATTGACTAGGCAGGATGACTTTGGGAGAATTTCGCAGCAACTTCACCGCTAAATTTTTCCAGCATTCAAGAAATACAATTAGTAAACACAAAGCCAACATTTCGAAAAAAAAATGTTGTTGTGATCACAAATGCTTCGCTTGCTATGCATTGAACCATTTTGAGAGATGCGCGCACTTCGGAAGATTCAGCGACCGCTTAAAGCCATGGTTTAAGAGATGAGAAACAAGATCAGGCTCTTTGGACCATGCGCGCCGAGCACGAGCGATTGCTCTATATCAGCCGTCTTTGACGGTCCGGCGATAAAGGTTCCAAAGTCGTGTGCCGATGACCCTATACGTTCGTATGCGTGACGCATCGTGTCGACGATGTTTGATCGTGGAACAACCAGGGCAATGTGCTCGCAGATGAACGGTAGCGCGCGGTCGCCCATGCTATCGGACGTGACCCATACCGCTCCGTTTTCCGCTACGGCAAATTGTCCCCCGATAATTGACAATTGAACGTTCTCGAGCGAGTGTGGATCGCTGCCGAGCTGGTCGCCTGAAGTTTCCAGTCCGTCAATCATACTGACCCATCGTCCGGCGGGTTGGAATTTAGCGCGAAGATGTTCCGAGATCTCCGTTAGACTTCCCACGGATATCAGCGACCCACCGATTCCCTGAAGTACGGTCGTTAATTTTTGTACCGGATCACCCTCCACTGGTGTCTCTACGCTCTTAGGGAGGACGTCGTTCTTTACTCGTTCGGCCTTTAACCGCGCCACCATGCGTTCCCGGCTACTCATGCTTCTGGCGGTTTTGCTTGTACCAACTTTGAAACGTCGCAGCGGGTGATGCCGGCATTTCCCGTTGCTTAAACCAGGGATTCCATTTGTTGTTCACCACCACCGGGAATATGCGCATCAGCCACCGGCCAACACCTCCCGCGCTTCTGAACAACCAGGGATGTGAAAGAACAGCGCTCATGAGTTTCATCCCGGCTCTCTTCGGGACAGACACCTGTCCTGTTTTAACGATTACCTGCCGCCATTTATAAAGTTGATCGTGAATATCAATTTTCACCGGGCAAACAAAGGTGCATGATCCACACAACGTCGAGGCAAAGGGAAGGTCACCAAACGCACGCACGTCGAGGCCAGGGGCCAGAATGGCGCCAATAGGACCGGCGACCGCGTGATGATAGCTGTGACCGCCACTTCGCCGATATACCGGACAGGTGTTCATGCATGCACCGCAGCGGATACACTTTAGCGCACTACGAAAATCAGGGCTCCCAAGGCGTGTTATTCTGCCATTGTCGACAAGGACGATGTGCACCTGCTGCCCCTGGCGCGGCCGGCGAAAATGACTCGAATATGTCGTGACGGGTTGACCCGTGGCGCTGCGTGCGAGCAGCCTCAGGAAAACGCCGAGGTGCTTGCGCTGGGGAATGATTTTCTCGATACCCATGCACGCGATGTGCACGTCGGCGAGCTGCACGCCCAGGTCGGCGTTACCTTCGTTTGTGCACACAACAAATTCGCCTGTTTCAGCCACGGCAAAGTTTACTCCCGTAAGCGCCACCCGACTGGTCATGAAGTGTTGCCGAAGGTGTGAGCGCGCTGCGGCAGTGAGGTAGTTCGGATCACTGGAACCGGGGGTGGTGCCTAAGTGCTTTGCGAAGAGCTCACCAATCTCTTCTTTCTTCCAGTGAATGCAGGGAAGCACAATATGCGACGGTGGCTCACCGGCGAGTTGGACGATGCGTTCGCCCAGATCAGTATCGATTACGTCAATCCCTTTGTCCCGGAGAAAATCGTTGAGGTGGCATTCCTCGGTAAGCATCGACTTGCTCTTGACAATATTGGTCACGCCAGCGTCGCTGATGATTTTGTGGACGATGGCATTGTGCTCGGCGGCCGTTTCAGCCCAATGCACGATTGCCCCATTCGCCTGCGCCTGTTTCTCAAATTCCAGCAGGTAGTCATGAAGGTTGTCAAGAACGTTGTGCTTGATCGTTGATGCGGCCTCACGCAATGCCTCCCATTCGGGGAGCTGTTTGACCGCGCGGTCGCGCTTGGCACGAACAAACCAAAGGGTTTCATCGTGCCAGTCGACGCGCGCAGCATCCTTGTTGAAGGCTTCCGCACGCGCGGCATGATCGAGTTGTCCGCCGGAGGTCTGTTGCGTCATGACATCGTGGCGTTAAGGATTTCAGCGATATGGATCACCCGTGTGGTACTCTTTTGTCTCCGTAATATTCCTTCGAGATGCATCAGGCAAGACATGTCGGCGGCAGTAATGTACTCCGCTCCGTGACGACGATGATCGGCCACGCGATCCAGGCCCATCTTCACGGATACAGCTTCCTCAGTTACGCAGAACGTCCCGCCGAACCCACAGCATTCGTCGCGACGGTCTAATTCAATCAGTTCAATTCCCTTCACCATGCGTAGAAGTTTCTCCGGTTTGGAGAATGGGGCAGCGACGAGTTCTGACATTTGCGAAAGCTTCAGGCCGCGCTGGCCGTGGCAACTCTGATGCAGACCGACCTTGTGAGGAAATGTGGCATCAAGGTCATCTACGTGCAGCACGTCCGTCATAAACTCAGTCAGTTCCTTAATGTGCTCGCGGATGTGGTGCGATTCCTTCTCTTGCTTTTCCACATGAAGGTGATCTTTGACATGAAGCGTACAGCTTCCCGAGGGACATACTACATAGTCGAAGTCGGCAAAACTGCTGATCAGATTTTCGTCACAGCCGGCGGATAAGTAGGCGAATCCGGAGTTGGCCATGGGCTGTCCACAACAGGTTTGCTTTTCAGGCACGGAAACTTCCAGTCCAAACTTCTCCAGTAACTCAAGCGTAGCAATAGCTACCTGTGGATAGAACTGGTCGATATAGCACGGTACAAACAGAGCAACCTTCATGCGTCTTGCACTCCAAATAGAGGAGTAAGTATAAGCGTTAGCAGCCTAATAATGATAACTATTTTTGACAATTCAATTGGCGAAAATTCCCGGTCACAGCTTTTGTTTGTGTGTAGCAGGATACTGCAGGATAATGGACGAAGACCCTGGTGCGATGCCCGATTCAGTTTACTTTACTGATACGATACCGCTGCTCTTGGTTCTAAAGGCAACGATAAGCCTAGAGCAAAGGCTCAACCACTTTAAGAACATTGTTGGCCACGATCTTATGGCCCTCAACATTGGGATGAATGCCGTCGGCATTATTGAGTTTTTCATTGCCTGCCACTCCTTGAAGCAAAAAGGGGATAAGCCCTGCACTATTTTTTTTTGCCAGGTCAGGAAAAATTTTCTGGAAGCTCGCCGCATAATCCGGACCCATGTTGGGAGGAACCAACATGCCTGCCACTACGATATTGACAGACGGATACTTCTTCTTTACCTGGTCGATGATCGTTTGAAGGTTTTTCCGGGTTTCCTCGAGCGGAAGGCCTCGAAGGCCGTCATTGGCACCGAGTTCCAGTACAAATATGTCGATTGGCTGGCGGAGTACCCACTCCAGTCGGCTCAGGCCCCCGGCCGACGTTTCTCCACTCAGGCCGGCGTTAATGACCTTAACGGCCTTACCCTTCTGGTTCAGTGTTTTGTCGACTATGGCCGGAAATGCTTCTTCTGTCGATAATCCGTAACCGGCCGTCAGGCTGTCGCCGTAAAAGAGAATTACCTTCGGCTTGGTTGTTGTTTGAAAAAAGCCCAGGATTGAAATAAAAAGGAACACTTTGGCGACTACAGGCATAAAAGGGATTTATCTTTTTCTTGGAATGTGGAACAATTTTAGCGTAATAACGCCTTTTCCCGGTACGGACGACGCATACGTTGTCCCCCCCGCGCCTTAAAATAATAGCAAAAATCATGTCAACAGCCGTACTGCAGGCAGAAAACCTTACCAAGATTTATCGCTCCGCGGGGAGGGACCTCGTCGTATTGGATAACGTATCCTTTTCGATAAATCAAGGTGACTCACTGGCGATTATAGGCCCTTCGGGAAGCGGCAAGACAACGCTGCTCGGGTTGTGCGCAGGACTGGACACGGCTTCCTCCGGGGTGCTATCCCTCATGGGGTTCAAGTTGAACGCCATGAGCGAGGATGATCGGGCCTATCTGCGCAATCAATATGTGGGGTTCGTGTTTCAGAATTTTCAACTGTTACCGACCTTGACTGCACTGGAAAACGTCATGGTTCCACTCGAGCTGCGGGGCGAACGAAATGTGCACACGGCAGCGAAAGAGTTACTGGAACGTGTAGGGCTGGGAAACCGCTCGCATCATTATCCATCGCAGTTGTCGGGTGGCGAGCAGCAGCGCGTGGCGATGGCGCGGGCATTCATTACCAATCCCCGCATTCTATTCGCGGATGAGCCAACCGGAAATCTGGATGAAGAAAATGCAGCGCACATAACCGATTTACTCTTCGGTATGAACAAGGAGAAGAGCACCACGCTGGTGCTGGTCACGCACAACCTGGAACTGGCTCAGCGAACGCAGCGAATCCTGCGCATGCGCGGGGGCAAACTCGTCGACGATATTGCACAGTTTCAACACATTTCCTGAGACAATGATAGAATACGTAATCAAGCTGAAGCGCGCGACTAAATCAATATTTCGCGATCGTTGGGTTTGGATTATGGCGTGGCGGGATGCGCGGAAAAATTTCTCGCGCTTGTTGCTCTTCATGGCTTCGCTGGTAACGGGTATCGCGGCCGTTGTGGCACTGGATTCATTCAGCCACACGATGGAGAACGACATCGATCGCAATGCAAAGGAATTGGTTGGGGCCGATTTGGTCGTCAACGGAGACAAGCCATTCGCGCAGCCATTGCTGACCTTGTTCGACTCGACCGGAACCGAGCAATCGTCGGAAGCGGACATGGCGTCCATGGTATTGTTTCTTCACAATAACCAGTCGCGACTGATACGCCTGGTCGCTCTCGAAGGACCGTTTCCCTTCTACGGTAAGATTGAAACGCTTCCACTCGATGCATACGAAAAGATGAAGGGTGGCGGATATGCCATGCTTGATGAAACGCTGGCGAGTCAGTTTGAAGTAAGCTCCGATGATTCTATTCGCCTGGGAACGCGTGTGTTACAAGTCGCCGGCGTGGTATCGAGCATTCCCGGGGGGGGCGGCATTATGGCATCGTTCACGCCATCCATTTACATATCCATGAAGGATCTCACGGAAACAGGCCTGGTGCAATACGGCAGCCGCGTGAACTACAAACGCTTCTTCAGAACGAAGACCGATGAGCAAACACAGCAATTGATCGGGCAGTTAAAACCGGAACTCAAACGATTCGGTTACTCGTACGATACGGTGCAGGAAAGAAAGGAAGGCCTTGGTGAAGGGTTTCTTTCGATCTATCGGTTCTTCTCTTTGCTTGCGTTCGTTGCCCTTATTCTGGGATGCATCGGGGTGGCCAGCTCAGTACACATCTACGCGCGTGAAAAACGAGAAGAGGTGGCCGTGCTAAGATGCGTTGGCTCCTCTGGCTGGCAGGCGTTCAACATATACTTTATCCAAATATTTGTATTGGGCATTGTCGGAAGTCTTGTCGGCTCGGCGTTGGGAATTGGTATCCAGCAGATGATTCCCATTTTTCTGGAAGGCATCCTGCCTTTCAAAGTTGATTTCTCTATTTCGTGGAATTCACTTCTGATGGGCGTGCTCATCGGCGCCCTGGTATCGGTGTTGTTCTCGATATTGCCTTTGGTTTCTGTACGTTTTGTACCACCACTCACCGTGCTTCGTGCCACGGCCGACGTGCGTACTCCGCGCTCCAAGACGCGCTGGGTGACCGTCATTTTGATTGCCCTGTTTCCTTTGCTATTTGCTGCCTGGCAAACGAAGAGCCTCATGACGGGTACATTCTTTTTTCTCGGACTCGCGGCTGCCTTGGGTTGTCTTACTGCCGTGGCGTCGTTGCTTCTTTTTCTCGTACGGCGGTTCTTCCCGGATCACGCAGGATTCATCCTTCGCCATTCCTTGTCGAGTCTTTTCCGACCAAACAACCAAACACGGGTGCTACTTGTCACGATAGGGCTAGGCGCATTTATCATCTCTACCTTGAATATTGTGGAAGAGAGCATGCTCGGACAAGTTGAGTTTACGGGACGGGAAAATCAAAGCAACACGATACTTTTCGATATACAGCCATCGCAGCGCGATGGCGTGATCAAACTCATGGAATCAAACCACCTGAAAGTTAATCAGGTAGTGCCGATTATCACCTGCCGGCTGCGCGAGGTGAAGGGAAAGCCCGTCGAAAAATTACAGGCCGATACTACCGATAAGATTCCCAATTGGGCGTTGACTCGTGAATACCGGGTCACTTATCGCGACAGCCTGCACCATTCTGAAGAGCTGATCAAGGGCGACTTACAGCGTAAGCAGGCCGGACCTGATTCGGTGTGGGTAACGATATCGGAGGGCATGGAAGAATCACTGGATGTGAGCATGGGCGATTCGCTGGTCTTCGATATCCAGGGTGTGCCGTTGCCCGTGCGGATTGCCGGCATCAGGAAAGTCGACTGGCCGAAGGATCCTCCCAATTTTATCTTCGTGTTTCCCCCGGGCGTGTTAGAACAGGCGCCCCAGGTTTACGTGACGGCTACACGCATCGATGACCAGGTGCGCGCCAACGCGTTTCAGCAACAGCTGGTGATGCAGTTTCCCAATGTTTCGCTCATCGATTTGCGCTTGATACTGAGTACGGTGAACGGACTATTCGATAAGCTCGGCCTCGTGGTCCGGTTCCTGGCCCTGTTCAGTATTATCACAGGACTCATTGTGCTGGCAGGTGCGGTTATCAACAGCAAGTTTGCGCGCGTGAAGGAGAACGTGTTGCTCCGCACGATCGGTGCCCGCACGCGCCAGATATTCAAGATTACCATTATTGAATACGCGTGGTTGGGATTGTTCTCCGCGCTAACCGGCCTGTTACTGGCCCTTGTCGGCGGGTGGCTGCTTACAACATTCTTTTTTGAGATCACGTTTGCTTTTGACCCAATCGAATTACTCATCATAGGCACGGGAGTGGTGGTACTTACCGTGGTGATCGGATGGTTTAACTCGCGTGAAGTGATTACAACGCCTCCGCTACAGGTTCTGCGAAACGAAAGCTGACATCATCATTCGGCAACGGTGCCGCGCCCCGCCACTTTAATGAGGCTTATTTCGATCCGTCGATTGAGTTGACGGCCTTCGATCTCGTCATCGTTTGACACGAGCGGTCGGCGGGCGCCATATCCGCGAACGGAAAGTCGGCCCGGATCTACGCCCTTCTCCGTAAGGTAGCGGGCTACGGAATTTGCACGGCGTATAGACAGTGCGTTATTCAGGACTGGGTTTCCCTGATTGTCGGTGTGTCCTTCGATAAGCCCGCTCACATCCTTGTTGGCTGCGAGGAATTTCACTACGTCATCAAGCTTGCGTAAACCTTCGCGATTCAACATATCCTTGTTCGTAGCAAAAAAGAGCAGCTTTCTCGAGAGCATAGGACCAGAAGGTACCGCGCCGGGACGGCCGTAGTTGGCCGGTGCTTTGGCCGACGGGGTGGTTTTCGCTGCTGTACGCGTGGGCTTCTCGACGGGCTGTGGACCTTCTGTCGCCGGCTGACGCACGGTACGCGATCCGGTGTTTTTCGCGGGAACTTCCTCCATCACCGGTGGCTGCGCCTCGGCAACTACCATGTAGGGCTCTATAAAAGTCAGTGTGTATATTTCCGAGTTGCCATCTTCGCGCATCGAAGAAAAGAAGGCTCGCCGGCGATCTCCGGTGAGTCCGAAGAAGCTATCGTCTTCAACAGAGTTAATCGGGTAGCCGAGATTAACAGGCTTTTGCCACTTGCCCTCCTTGAATTCGCTTCGAAAAATATCCATTCCCCCCATTCCGCGATGTCCATCCGAAGAAAAGAACATCGTTTTTCCGTCGGCATCCACCGCCGGGGAGTCTTCGCGCCCGGATGTATTGATGGCAGGTCCGAGATTCTTCGCTTTGCCCCAGTCGCCCGTCATTTCCATCTCGCTAACATAAATGTCCAGGCTTCCCATTCCCCCCACGCGATTGCTCGTGAAGTATAGTTGTTGTCCATCAGCGGTAACAAAAGCAGACGTTTCCCAACTGGCCGGTGAGTTAACATTCTGATTCAGGGGAATAGGCTTCGACCACTCATTACCCTTCAGGTGCGAAATGTAAATATCGCCACCGCCGTACTCGTAGTAAATGATCAGGGTCTTTCCATCGCGGGAAAGGGAAGCGGCGGCATCATTGAAACGAATGTTGATGTTGGGGCTGATCTTCTGCGGCTTGGTCCACTGGTTGTTAACGCGCTTCGATATATAGATATCTTCATAGAGTTTAGCGGAAGAAATTCCCTCTAGCGGTCGGTTAGAAGTGAATATCATGGTATTGCCATCAGGCGACACGAGAGGTGAGTATTCGTGGAAAGACGAGTTGATCGCCTTGCCAACATTCTCCACTACCGCTCCCGACGGAGCACGCATAGCCGAATCTGCAAACAATACCTGGCTGATACGCCTGTCCACGTCGTCTTTCGCGTTTGCATGGCGCTTCTTGTGCTCATTAAAGAATTCAAGCGCTTTCTGGAATTGCTTGTTACTCTGGTAGGAGAGGCCCAAATAATAGTAGATGTTATCGTCTACGGAAGGATTGATCGTGAACGCGGCTTGCAGGTAGCGCAACGACTGAGCTCGATCGGGCATCGACAAATAGGTCAGTCCAGTTCTGAAATTTAATCGCGCGTCCTTCGGGTGTTTCTTCAGCCCTTGCTGATAAACCTCCAATGCCTTGGTGTATTGCTTGGCCAGATAGGCCGATTCGCCTTTCTTGAGAATCTCCTTTGCACTTTGTGCCCAAGTAGCCGAAATCCCGACGAACAAGAGGATGACAGCTATAATGATTCTTTGCATAAGCAGAATCGCTTGAGCTGGTACGTCGTAGAAAAAATGCCGTATTTTTGGGGGCATAAATCTTATTTTGGGCAAGTCTTAATTGCGCTCATTTTTGCCATGACGTACTAGGGTTTGGGACGATAAGTTTTTCGCGCGCGATCAATGGCATCCAATAGTCCGCCAACATACTTGTCGTTCATGATCTCCCAATACATAATTCCGCTCAGTCTTTGATCCATGGCATATTGAGTCTTGAGGGTCATTGATCGGCTATCATCATACGTAATGAACAATTGTTTCTGCGCATTGTACGCGTACGGGGCCTTGGATAAGTCATCCCAGTAAGTCTTCCACCCCTGCGCCGCAGTCAGTTCCTTGTCGAACTTGTTGTAGTCAAGTCCTTGTTTGAATTTTCCAGACTGGTACAGGCCGTTTTGCGTACTGCTTACGCCTTCCCACATACGTCCATACGTGGCCGCACCGATCACGAGCTTGTTTGCGGGTACGCCTGCTTTGATTAGAAACTTCACGGCGTTATCGGTTGACTCATGCTGCGAAGCATTGTTATAGAGCGGCGTGTGATGCCCGGTTGATGTCGAGTTTCCATTCACCAGGTCGTAAGTCATGAGATTGATCCTGTCTACAACCGGCGATATGGCTTTCCAATCAACTGCCTCCTCAAGGAATTTTTGAAAGCCGCCAGCGGCAAACGTCACTTCATATTCTTTTCCAAGCGCTCTTCTCAATTCGAGGATCAGGGCTGTGAAGTTTTGCTTGTCGGAAGCAGAAAATTTATGTCCCGGAAAGCCTTCCACTACTGGGTATTCCCAGTCGATATCGATGCCGTCCGTTTTGAAGAACTGGTTGAGCTGCAATACTGATGCGGCGAAATCTTTACGTCCTTTGTCCGTGGAAAAAACATCCGAACAGGTTGCGCATCCTCCCCAGCCACCAAGTGATAACAAGACCTTCAACGCGGGATTCTTCTTTTTCAAACCAACAAGCGCTGTGATTGCTGTAGCGTCATCCGCGTCGTCAACCTTTAACACATTTCCACTCAGGTGGCAGAAGCTGAATATGATGTGCGTCAGCTTATCAGCAGCAATGCTGTCAACATCAGCCGCCTTGCCGAAAAAATATCCGGTGACAGTGATATTGCCTGGCGTTTGAGCCCGGGTGCAGAAGGATAAGGATGTAAATAATGCGAGAACGAAGATAACAATGCGAGTTCGCCTGGACATGGTTGGTATGTGATCGAACAGATTAAACAGTAATATAAAATTGACGAAAAAATAATTCACGAGTGTTGTCATCGGCAAGATATTCGAAAGATTCTGCATACGTTTCCTTCGAAGACAGCAACAACACTTCAAGTATTAGTTTAAGTGATGTGTCTGAAGCGCATGCATGGATGGAGGCGTAATCCCGTCCGATAGACGCGGGCTCATGGTCCGCACAGATTCACGGCGGTTTCTTTGACCTGGGGTTTAGGGCCTCCGGAAGCCGCTGAGTTTCAATAATATTAATTACCGCCGCAGGCAGATGGTAACCGGGCTTGTAGCTTGAGGTACATAGCGTTATTTTTGCGGCCAAAACCAAAAGTATCTTGAACTACCTTTCCGCAGAACTGATTTCAAAATCTTACAACGACCGATGGCTTTTTAAAGACATCTCTTTAGGAATTTCTCAGGGTGAGAAGTATGCGCTCGTAGGGAGCAATGGCGTGGGTAAGTCGACCTTGTTGCGAATTCTCACCGGAGAAGTAGAATCCGATTCAGGACAGGTGAGTCGAAAGCTCGGTATTCGCGTGGCTTATCTGACACAGCAACCTCGTGTGGATGGCGATAAACTGGTGAAGGAGATCTTATTTAGCGACGACAACGAGATTGCGCGGGTGGTGCGTGAATACGAGGCGTGCCTTCAGAATCCTGCTGTGGATGCGAACCACATGCAGCGGGTACTCGAAAAAATGGAAGAGTTGAACGCGTGGGATTACGAAAGCAAGGTTCATGAGGTGATTGAAAAGCTCGGCGTTCCGGGGCTGGACAAAAGATTTTCTGAAATGTCGGGTGGTCAAAAAAAGCGCATTTTCCTGGCGCAGCTGCTGTTGCAGGATGCCGATCTGATCATCCTGGACGAACCGACGAACCATCTCGACCTTCAAGCCATTGAATGGCTGGAGAACTATCTTCGTGGCACGCAGATCACGTTGATCATGGTGACGCACGATCGGTACTTTCTCGATACCGTTGTCACAGAGATCATAGAACTCGACCGGGGGCAGTTGTTTCGGTACAAAGGAAACTACGCCTATTTTCTCGAGAAAAAGGCGGCCCGCGAAGAGTTGCTCAAGATAGAAGTATCCAAGGCGCGGAGCCTGCTCAAGAAGGAGTTGGAGTGGATGCGCAGGCAGCCGAGGGCCCGCGGAACAAAGGCGAAATACCGGGTGGATGCTTACTACGAATTGGAGAAGAAGGCGTCACAGGATCTCAAGAAGGATAAGTTGGAGCTCGATATCAAAGAATCCCGTCAGGGAGGAAAGATCATGGAAATAGAGCACCTGAATAAGCATTATGGTAAGATTCCCATAGTCACAGACTTTTCATACATATTCAAGAAGCAGGATCGCATTGGCGTCGTGGGCAAGAACGGCATCGGCAAGTCAACCTTTCTGGACATGCTGGTAGGAAAAGAGAAGCCCGACTCAGGTGAAATTATTCCCGGCGTCACTACGCGATTCGGTTATTTTACCCAAGAGTCGATTTCACTTAATCCGGCAAATCGATTGATCGAAGAAGTGAAGGAGATTGCCGAATTCATCACGATGTCAGATGGATCGCAAATTTCTGCCTCGAAGTTCCTCGATAACTTTTTGTTTCCTCCTGAGAAACAATACACTTTCATTGACAAGCTCAGTGGAGGAGAACAGAAGCGACTTCAATTGCTGAAGCTGTTGGTCACCAATCCGAATTTTCTCATCCTTGACGAGCCCACGAACGATTTTGACATCGACACGCTAAACGTGTTGGAAGATTTTTTGGACAAGTTTACGGGATGCCTGATGCTCGTATCGCACGATCGTTACTTCATGGATCATTTGGTGAATCAATTGTTCGTGTTCGAAGGCGACGGAAAGATTCGGCTATTCAATGGAAACTATACCGACTACCGCGACTGGTTGAGCGATCAGGAGGAAATCGCAGTAGCGAAACCGAAGGTGATCGAACCGACACCCGACGTTGTTCCTGCAAAGGCGTCTTCGGAGAAGCGCAAACTCTCGTACAAGGAGAAACTGGAGTTAGACCGGTTGCAAAGTGAAATCGATGCGCTCGAGTCTAGTAAGACGAGCATTTCACAGAACATGAACACGGCGGCAGACCACATACAACTCACCGCGTGGGCGCAGGAGCTGGAACGAATTTCTGCACTTATCGATGAAAAGATGGCCCGATGGCTGGTGCTGTCTGAATTTGCATAGCTATTGGCAAAGGTTTGGCAGGGTTGGCGCAAGTCTTCCATAGCGAACGTGGCGGAAGCAGTTCTTTGGCGGGAGACCAAGGTTGGCGCAAGTCTTCCGCCACGTTTGCAATGGAAGACTTGCGCCAACTACTGAGACTACTGCCAACTACTTTTTGACCGTATTTAAAATGCTTCTAAACACCGTAATTTATTTTTCGTATCATTCCAGCGGCTATACAAAATCGATTGAATAACGTATTTTTGGCAAATTTTATTCTCTAAACATGAACCTTAATATCGACGCTGAAAAGAAAAACACCTTCGATGCGATTGTGATTGGCACAGGCATTAGCGGGGGATGGGCAGCAAAGGAACTGACTGAAAAGGGACTGAAGACTTTGGTGTTAGAGCGGGGCAGGATGGTAAAGCATCCGGACTATCCAACGGCGACCAAAGATCCCTGGGATTTTCCGAATGCGGGCCGCCCAACACAGGAAGATCTTAAACAACAGGCCAAGCAGGCGAGAACAGGATATACCGTGGCGCAAGGTCACAAACACTGGTTTGTGAATGACCTTGAAAACCCCTATACAGAGGTGAAGCGATTTGACTGGATGCGTGGCTACCACGTCGGGGGACGTTCCATCACCTGGGGCCGTCAGAGCTATCGACTCAGTGATCATGATTTTGAAGCCAACGCCAAAGACGGAATCGCCGTTGACTGGCCGGTTCGTTATAAAGAAATCGCCCCCTGGTATGATTACGTTGAACAGTTTATCGGCGTGAGCGGCCAGGTAGAAAATTACGCTATGCTTCCGGATGGCAAATTTCTGCCTCCCATGGAATTGAATTGTGTAGAGCACGAGCTAAAGAAGTCTGTAAAGGATAAATTCGGTCGTCTGCTTACGATTGGCAGAACCGCTCACGCCACGGCACCCCTACCGCACAGCCCTCAGCGTGGTACTTGTCAATTTAGGAACCTGTGTATGCGCGGATGTCCCTATGGCGGATACTTCAGCAGCGTTTCGTCAACGCTTCCTGCAGCAGAGAAGACGAAGAACATGACGTTGCGCCCCAACTCCATTGCGTACGAACTTATCTACGATGAGCAGAAAGGTAAGGCAACCGGTGTCAAGGTGCAGGATGCTGAGACTGGCGAACAACTGGAGTTCTATGCGCGCGTAATCTTCCTATGCGCCTCCACATTCGGTTCGACATTCATTTTGATGAATTCAATATCGAAGCGGTTCCCTAATGGATTAGGTAACGACAGTGGAGAACTTGGTCATAACATCATGGACCACCACCTGAGCGTCGGGGCTAACGCCGATGTAGAGGGCTTTGAAGACAAGTATTACAGCGGCCGCCGGGCAAACGGTTTCTATATACCGCGATACCGGAATGTGGGCAGCGATAAGCGGGATTATTTGCGCGGCTTTGGTTATCAGGGAGGCGCGAGCCGCCAGGGCTGGGGTTCAATGGTTGCTGAGTTGAACATTGGAGCATCGTTGAAAGAAGCCGTGTCGAAACCAGGTAAGTGGACAATCGGAATGGGTGGATTTGGTGAAATTCTTCCTTACCACGAAAACTTTGTTGTACTGAACAAAGATCTGAAAGACAAGTACGGACTTCCCACCCTGACATTCGATGCGACGCTCCGCGAAAACGAGCTGAAGATGCGCAAGGATATGGCAGCTGACGCGGCAGAAATGTTGGAGGCTGCAGGATATAAGAACGTAACAACGTTCGATCGCGAGATTGGCGTAGGTTTGGGTATTCACGAAATGGGAACGGCTCGCATGGGTAAGGATCCCAAAACGTCGGTACTAAACAAGTACAACCAGGTTCATGCCTGCAAGAACGTGTACGTTACGGACGGTTCATTCATGACATCGGCCGCTTGTCACAACCCTTCGCTTGGCTACATGGCATTTACCGCACGTGCAGCGGAACATGCAGTGAACGAATTGAAAAAGAACAACATCTAAGTATCCGAAAAGATCGAATTATGGATCGCAGAGAAGCATTAAAACGAACGGCATGGATCATGGGTGGTGCTGTGTCAGCCCCCGCCATCATCGGTATTCTGAAGGGCTGCAAAGCAAAGCCTACCCTGGACTGGAAACCGTCGTTCCTGTCCGAAGAGCAAGGATTGCTCGTTAGCCAGGTATCTGATATTATTATTCCAAAGACCGACACACCGGGAGCGAAAGAGGTGGGTGTTCCCGGCTTCATTGATGAGATGCTCAAGGAAGTTTATTCCAAAGAGGATCAGGACAAGTTCATCAGTGGGCTGAAGGAATTCAGTGACGAAGCGGTGAAACAGTTTGGTGACCCGTTTGTCGAACTCGACCCGGCGAAGCAGGTAGAGTTTGTCACGGCACAACACGATGCCGCCGTGAAGGCTCAGAAGGAAACGAAACCGGCACCTCCGAGGCCATTTGTGTTGACGATGAAAGAGCTTACGATGTTGGGTTTCTTCACGTCAAAGCCAGGAGCAACGGAAGTGTTGCAATACGATCCGGTGCCCGGCGCCTACAAGGGATGTCTCCCGCTGTCCGAAGCGGGCAACGGCAAGACGTGGGCGACCTGATGGGTTTTATTTTTTGGGAGCTGGCGTGATCATGATATGCGCACGATGCGTACCTGGATCCATGATCCAGGGCATGCCCGGTGCTTCAGGTTTCAGCGGAAGGCCCGTGGTTTCGGCTGTGGCGTACGGTATGTAAATCACATAACGCAGATTGCCGCCCGTAACATCACCGGTAGAAGCATTGTACTCGTCAACTGTTGCCGAGTACACGAACAGCGAGGTAGGTTGCTTAGGCATTGGTAACTTGCCGGATTTCACCTCCGCCTCGCGAACGTCAAATATCTCCTGAAACGACTTGCCCGCTTTCTTGAGTTCGCGGCCGCGCGCCATGAACGGTTCCAGGTCCTTATGATAGCACGACACGTTTAAACCAGGTTGTGCAGGATCGTCGGCGAGGCACACCATTTCATTAGCGCCTGATCGTAGCGCGATGAAATCGCCCTTTTCATTGTATCCGTAAACCATCGCCTTTTCACGTTGCGCCTCAGGCGCTGCGAGTACTGCTGCCTTGATCTGTGCATCTTTGGCAGGGTAGGGGATAGCCTGTCCAAACGCGTGTTGGGCGAGAAACAGGCATGCGTATAGCGATCCCGTTATGATGTTGCGTATATCCATAGGTTGTAAATTTTAATATCCGACGCTATAATCACCATCCAATTCCGTAATCTTCGCCATGGTTGCTCGACCCGCCCCAAAAGCTGCCGTGCAGCCAATCAAAAAAGATCGCGTTAATCGGTCCCGATGTCCGTTCGTCAAACGACAGTCTATAACCCATATTGAAGAGCTCTTTGCGCACCCACTCAGGTGTTGTCGATTGCAACAGGATTCCACCAGGAATAGGTTTCCGGTCCTCGCCGCCTAATGACGAGTACATTTGATAAGTGTTGATGTTTGCAGCCTCGGTAGCCTCCTGAACATTCATACCGAATTCCACGACGTTCAGGAAGAATTGCAGTAGATTTTGGTCCTGCGTATCACCCCCCTGCACGGCGAACGAGAGGAAAGGCTTGCCGTCTTTTAAGGCGAGTGTGGGGGTGAGGGTAACGCGCGGTTGTTTACCGGGCGCCACCACATTAAAAGGGTTCAGTTTGGGATCGGTTACAAAGCTTTGCATACGCTGACTCATGCCAACGCCCGTCTTGCCGGCGATGCAAGCCGGAAGCCAGCCACCACTTGGCGTGATAGAAACCACCCATCCTTCCTTGTCGGCCGCTTCCACAGAAGTAGTACCTAGTCTGAACTGCTGCAGAAACGCCTCTTCAGAAAGTGGTGCTGCAGACCGCTGGGCGGAGGCATGGCCCCACTGCTTCAGGTAGTCCATGTAGGGATTCACTTTTCCCTCGAAGGGATAAGGATCGCCAGGGCCCGCAGCCGGGTCGTTGCGGTCAGCTTTAATCGCTTTTATCCGCTCTTTCGCATACTCCTTCGATAGCAAACCCTTCATCGGTTCTTCGGGTGCAACGGCAGGATCTCCATAGTAAAAGTCACGATCGGCAAAACTGAGATTCATGACTTGATACAGCGTGTGAATGTAACGTGCGCTGTTGTATCCCATGGATTTCAGATCCATGTTCTCCACCATGTTGAGCGCCTGAAGCATTACGGGGCCTTGCGTCCATTGTGAAAGCTTATATACGTCGATTCCCTTGTAGTTCACCTTCATAGGCTCCTCCAGCTTTACCTTCCAGGTAGCCAGGTCGTTGGTGGTAATCAAGCCGCCCTGTTCCTGAGCGCCGCGAACGAATTCCTGCGCAATGTCGCCCTTATAGAATCGCTCCATGGCCGCATAGATCGCCTCCTTGCGACTCTTTCCTTTCTTCAGCGCTTGCTGTTCAGTCTCCACCATCTTCTTCAATGTTTCGAGCAAGTCTTTCTGAACGAAGATCTCACCGGCAGCGGGCGCTTCGCCCAAATGCGGAAGGAACACAGCCTTTGAATACGGCCATTCCTTAATGCGGTCTTTTCCGCGTTCCATAGCGTTGGCCGTTTGGGCCTCAATAGGATAGCCCTCTGCCAGCGTCATGGCTGGCGTCAGGACCTCCTTCAGACTGAGCGTGCCGTATTCAGCCAGCATGGTGCAAAGTCCGCCAGGCGTGCCTGGTGTGACGGCGGAAAGAGGCCCGTACTCGGGAGGGTAGTTCATACCCTTGCCCTTGAAGAACTCAGCTGTCGCACCGGTCGGGGCCACGCCCAGTGCATTAATGCCGATGACCTTACCCGTCTTGGGATTGTAAATGAGCGCCTGCGTTTCTCCGCCCCAACTCAACACATCCCACATGGTACAGGTCGCCGCCAACATGGCGCACGCGGCATCAACAGCATTACCACCCTTGTTAAAGACGGTTGCACCGGCTGTCGCCGCCAGGGGTTTGCCGGTGATGGCCATCCAGTGACGACCGTGCAACACCGGCTTTTGCGTTCCGCCAGGACGAGCATTGAATGTCTGACCCAGCAGTTGGCTGCACAGCAGGAAAACAAAAGAGACTGCAATAAAGAGGCGCATGACGAAGGGTTTATGGATAAATATACATCCAGCACACATCTAAATACACACCGCTGATCAAAATGAAAAACGTTGCAACGCTTAAATAAGGCCCGGTATTAGGCCAGACGAGAGGCTATGTATGGCAGCTCAGCTATCCGCTCAGGTTCCGAGCTGTGTTTGCGGCAGGATGTCGCTTTGTGTAGCTTAGCTTCTACTATTTAAATACCATTTCCAGGCAAATCATTTATTAAACAGCTCATGAACACGACTATCCTGACCTTGTCACTGGTAACCCTGTTAACTACTGGTCTGAACGCGCAGCCAAACCGGGTGGATCAGGCCGTCAAGGACAAGCGGTTCACCATTAACGTAGAGTCCATGAGCCCACGTCGTGGTGGGTTTAAGCGGCTTACCTCCCTGTATACATTCGTGGTAACACCAGATACGGTCAATACAGACCTGCCCTATGTCGGAAGGGCTTATCAGGCACCGATGGGTACGAATGATACAGGGGTCAAATTTCTCTCACGTGAATTTGAGTACGACGCTAAGCCTGGCAAAAAGGGCGCCTGGGAGATCACGCTGAAATTAAAAGATGCAAAGAACTATCCGGTAGTTAACCTGACGCTTCAGCCCAATGGATCAGCGTCAATCAGAATGAGTCCTGTTGATCGCGAGTTCATTTCGTACACAGGAACCATAAAAGAGTAGGACTGCTGCACCCGATCGGGGGAATAAGATCAATTTTGCATATTCATCAGGTCGATCATCAGGTTAAAGGCATCTATTGAATTGGTGTTGCTGACTTTGAGGGGCTTCACAATGTATCCTGATACACCCAGGTCACGCATGGCCGACCGGTCCTCAAGTTCATCAGAAGTGGTTAGTACAAAGACCTTGAGATCACGCCAGCTACGATGCTGCCGGATGATTTGCAGGAACTCAAGACCATTCATTCGGGGCATGTTCAAATCAAGAAGGACGATGTCTGGCGCTCCCTCGAACATGTCGTTGTTAATCTGGTCAAGTGCCTCTAAAGCTTCCTCACCGTTCTTGGCAACTTTCATCCGATAAAGAATGCCCATGCGGTCGAGGGTGCGCTGCAAATCGATCACATCCAGGTTGTCGTCTTCCGCAACTAACAGTTTGATAACTTTGGTCATAAGGCTTTTGATTTTGGCCAGGAAAATATAAATGTGGAGCCTGAACCGGGACTGGATATCAGTTCAATGTCCAACTTGCGTTCGGTGAGAATTTTCTTGACAATCGCCAGGCCGACCCCGGTACTCTCGAATAAATCACGCTCCTGAAGCGTTTGAAAAATCATGAATATCTTCTCGTGATAGGACTTTGCAATACCCGGTCCGTTGTCCTCAACGAAAAAACGGTAGAACTCCCCGACGTCGTCGTAATAAACCTTGACTCGCGGTTGTGGATCATCATTGTATTTGACGGCGTTGCTGATCAGGTTGGAGAATATTTGAAGGAGTGGAAGCCGTTCTGTGTGCAGCACAGGCATGCCCGGCTGGATGATTAGTTGGGTGCTGGGTTTGTCAGGGAGATAATCTTGCACCTCGCGGAGGAGTTCGTTTACGTTGACCATTTCGAGCGCTTGTACTTCGCGGCCCACACGCGAATACGAGAGGATGCCATTGAGCAAGTTCTCAGCGCGACTCAACCGTCCCTTTATAAGGCTGATATATTCACGCACCTTCGGAGGCAGGTCGAGTCGATGATCTTCTTCGATCCACGAAACAACATTGTCAATGCCGCGCAGGGGGCCCTTGAGATCATGCGATACAATGTGTGCAAATTGGTTCAGCTCCTCATTCTTTCGCCGAAGCAAAGAAATATTCTCTGCCAGTATACGCGCCATGTTGTTGAGGGACCTTGTGAGTCTGCTCACTTCGTCATTCCCATCTATGTTTACGCGGGTGTGGTAGTTTCCTCCGGCGATGGCATCGGCCATGAATGTAAGTTTCACGATTCCGGAAGAGATGTGCTGGGCGAGGAATACGGCAATCGCCATGCCCATGATAATCGACAAGGCCGTCAAGTAGAAGGACGCGCTACGCGTCTGTTCAACAGAAGCCGTTAGCAATTCTTTTTGTCGATCGCGGTAGTTGTATTCGAGATTGCTGAACTCGCGAAAGTTGCGTTGCAATAGTTGCTGAAAGTTCTTTTCGGAATTGTCGGCGAGTTTCCTACGGTACAGCCGCGCGAAACTCGCAGCGCTGCTGTCTGACAGGTCTGCACGCATCTTGGCGTTAACCAGAGGTTCAGCGAACTCGCTTACCCACTGTTCGTGATGTGCCGCGATTTCTGCCAACAAAGTCTTCTGTCTGTCCAGAAGAGAAGTATTCGAGAGCTGCTCCAGCAATAGAACGTTCTCGTTTACCGCTGAATCGTAAGACTCAATGAAGGATGATTCTTGCGTAAGGAGATAGCCTCTTAATCCGCTCACCATATTGGAAACATTTCGCTGGATGCGGTTGCTATGTCGAAGTATTGTTGAGGACGTAGCGAACAGATCCGAATTTTCGTTGATTTTGTCTGACTGCTTGTAGTTGATGTAAGTGGTAATCGTGAATAGCACAAGGATCACGAAGAAACCAGTAAGAATCAGGGTGGAAATTTTCATTACTTCAATGGCTTATTTCGCTGTTGAGCGGGTTGATGTTAGTGACTTGTCTATAATGGTTCCCTTTCACAGCGAGACGTTGTCTAGCCCGGGCGGTATACTGTTACATTTATCTAAGCTTTGTCCACAAGTTGTGGAATTAAACGGTCGACTGTGGTCATACTTCCACAGGTGGACTCATTTAGCTAAATTGGCGCAATCGTTCGAGCTACTGACCGGCAAACTTAATATACAAAGTGTTTTCCAGGTGCGTAGCCATGAGCAAATCTCAAACAATGACGGTGTTATGCAAGAAAACTGCCTTCATCATTTAGTGTGGCTCGCAAAAACATGGAAACACAGAGTTGCGGTGGCTTCATTTTTGAGGAAATGATGAAAATTCAACCCACATTGATTTTTTTCCTATGGTCAGCATTGTTTTAGTAACCTACAATCGTGCAAAAAGATTGAGATTGTCTATTCGGGACATTCTCAAACAGACGTTTAGGGACTTTGAACTCATCATCTGCGATGATTGCTCCCCGGACGACACCGAACAGGTATGTCGGGAATTTGAGGAAATGGATAGCCGCATCAGGTACTTTCGTCATAGCCAAAATAAGCAGATGCCCGCGAATCTGAACTTTGGCATTCAGCAAGCGAGATACGAATACATTGCCATCCTGCACGATGGTGATCGCTTTCGAAGCGATTTAATTGAACAGTGGTATCGCGGGATTTCCGAGCATGACAACGTAGGAGTGGTATTCAACACTTTGGCCGATTCAGATGTTGATGATCGGATAGTGAAAATCAATCAGCAGTTTGATGAGGGCGTAGTCAGTAAAGAAGACCTCCTTTACAATGTGTTTTTCCGCCGGCCTCAATTTAATTCGCCGATATATGGCGAAGCTATGGTTAGGAAGTCGATCGTTGAGCAATGCGGATATCTGAAGGGAGAATATAGCTTCTACGCCGATGTTGATCTTTGGATGGAGATCTTGCATAATCACGATGCCTATTATTGTGCGGATGCCTTGATCAAAACGCCCCTGAAGAGTTTTCAGCCTCAGGAGTTTGAGGATGATATCGTAAGATTCAGCATTATTCTTCTGGACATGTTTAGGAAACACCGCCTGCGCGCCTTCAGAGACCGGCCGGCAAAACGCGCAGTCGAAATGCTGCACTATTATGCCCTGGCAATTTTCCGGATGACTTATACGCTACTGCTGGTGACGAAGAACTTCAGCTTCGACTACTTCATCAATTCCCGAAGAACCCTCAGGAGTCACGTTTACCTGCTCCCTATATGGTCAGTTTTCTTGATCGCTTATCCCGTACTTCGACCGGCGCTTCGAAATCTCATTCCCCGAAAGCCTGCGCCGCGGCTCGATGATGAGCGGAGAAAAAAGTCAGAATTGATGTTTCAGCGCTGATGGCAGCTGCCTGTTATTGGTCGCTGTAGTTAATAGGAAGGCACACGGTGGCCATTCCACCAATGAGGCCAAGCGTTGTACGACGCGCACGGCAGAATAATGGTCAATCTGGAAACTTTGAGGCTGGCGGGAGTTTATCCAATATATAACGGAGGTGGTACACGGTCATCGCGTCCTTCGTTTTGGGAAGAGCCTTTTCAATCCGGGCTCTGATCTCAAGCAGTTTATTTCGGGTCAGGGGACCGACATCGCGATTGTCCCATCCTGACTTCGTGTTAGCCAGCTCCATGAGACGTTCCACATAGTAGCGCTGCAAGTTTCTCCGGTAAATGGTTACCGTAGAATGTTCGGCCAGTTCGGTCCACATCAGGTTATCGAGATCATCCATATATTCGACCAAATGATACGCCTTGAGGCCATACATCGCCTCGGCCTCAGAAAGCCTGGTAAGTTTGCTGTTGCTGAGAATAACATTAATCACCATGTGCTGCGCATCGTTGACGATCTGCTCCGGTGATTGACCTGTGCGCGCAAGCACAGCTGTGTCTAACAGCCACGTCGGCGTCTGAAACACGTTGCGTCCCAGGAAATTCAGGGCGTCGCGCTGTAGATTGGCCGGAACGGCAGAGAAGACTGGACCAATCTGTTCGGCGGACTTAGTGGTCTCATAGGTACCCGCGATGTTCGTAGCCACATGCCCGAGGTAGTATTGATATTGCGCAATCAGACCGGAATAGACCTGGCGCAAATTCTTATACCCTTCGTTGGGTTCATAAGTCCATTGAATGAGCCTTGGAACAATACGCTGGAGGTTCTTGATGCCGTAGTCGCCTGCTTTCATCGCGTTGTCACCAAGATCCTCTGTTTGTATTCTTGGATCCTCGCTGGAAAACTCTGAACCAAACCAGTTTCTCCGGTCCTTGGCCTTCTCCATGATCCATCCGTTCAAAAAGGGAATCTCACTATCGGCCTGGGTTATTTCCGGGAGTAACCGGTAACCATATTGTATCGCCCAAAGGTCGTAATCGCCGATCCGCGAAATGAGGCCCTTTTGAGAAATGCTGTCCTCGGGTTGAGCTACATAATTAAATCTGGAGTAATCCATGATTGACGGTGTGTGTCCATGCTCCTCCACCCATTTCTTATCGCGTAGCTTCTCAACGGGAACACTTGAGCTGCTGCCAAAGTTGTGCGTAAGACCCAGTGAGTGTCCCACTTCGTGTGCACAGACTGAGCGGATCAACTCGCCCATCAAGGCATCATCAAACTTCATTTTACGTGCCTTGGGGTCGCTCATACCACACTGAATCATATACCAGTCGTGAAGTGTAGACATCAGGTTGTGATACCAATTGATATGGCTTTCGAGAATTTCACCACTTCGGGGATCCGTAATAATGGGACCCGCTGCATTGGCGATCGATGATGGCTTATACACAATCGCCGAGTGGCGCGCGTCCTGGAGCGACCAGTTGGGGTTAGCCGTGGGACTGGGTGCCTCTTTTGCAATGATGGCGTTTTTGAATCCCGCTTTCTCAAATGCCACCTGCCAATCCATGACGCCCTGCATCAGGTATGGCACCCATTTCTTCGGCGTGGTCGGATCGATATAGTAGACGATTGGTTTCTGCGGTTCCACCAACTCACCCGCTTTGTAGCGTGCTACATCCTCCGGTTTGGGCTCTAATCGCCAACGCTTGATGTAGTTCACCACTTTGACGCCCTGGGGATTTGCGTCATAACTGGTGTAACGCTCTGTGAAGTACCCAACACGCCGGTCCGAGAATCGTTTTCGCATCGGGATCTTCGGGAGCAGCACCAGCGATGTATTCAATTCAATAGTAAAGGTTTCGTCCGATGAAGTTTGTACGTACGTTTTGATGGTTCGGAGTTCAAGGTTTACCGGAAATGCACTGATGTCTTTGATATAGCTCATATTCGGCTGCAGGCTTCCAACCTGCATACTCTTGCGCGTGCTCGTATTGAAGAAGAGTATATCATTATCGCCATTGACGTAGTCGGTCACGTCAATTACACTACCCGTACCGTTGGGCGAATAGGCGCCGATGCCAAACGCGGCCACAAGAGGCTGCAGGTTTGAACGCACCACGGAATTATACATTGAGTTCGTGCTGTCACCCGGTTGTTCTTCGAAAGTGATGCGACGAAGGAAGAGCTTATGATCCGGACCCTTTTCAAATCGGATGATAGTGTTGCCCACCTGGTCACCCGAATACCCTGAATAGCCAGGCCGGACACCCGCTGCCCCCTGTGCGATGCGTGTTACGATGAGTATATCTCTCTCCAACAGCGTGTCGGGAATCTCGAAGTAATATTTGTCCCCCACCTTGTGAACCGTGAAGATCCCGTTACGCGTGATGGCCCCTGGCTTGATAAGTTTGTTGTAGGTGCTGGGTGCCGATAATTGCATGTTACCCGCAGGCACCGAAGAGGGTGTTTCAAGAATGCTGGTATCGATGGGTGCAATGAGTGGCTCCACAGCGATAGGCACGACCGGAAATGGAATCTTCAGCGTGTCCTTCTTCTGCGCTTGAACACTGAGAACCGTCGTCAACAAAAACAACAACCATAGAATGTGCCTCATCATACTGCAGCCTTTTTACGGTGGCGAAAAAAATACTTTGCGGATCAACAACGCCGAATCCCGATGCCGCGGTATAATCAATAACCGCTATTCGGCGATTAGTGTTCCGCAAATTCCGCCCCTTCTACAGTAATGTCGGCGGGAGAAGAGCGTTGGACCTCAACATTAGCCTAATTACCCGCGTAAGCGTGCAGGCCAGGGAATAAACGACTCCGAATTTAACAATTCAAATGCATTTTGACCAATGCTTTCTGGACGAAGCGCAGCCGGACAAGATTTTTGCGGCAACCTTGTTGGATGTTAACCGCAAGAGTTGTGGAAATTAATGCTCAGTTCTATTGGGCGGCGAACAATAAGCATGCAGGAGCCCCTATAGCGATCTTTTTGTCTGTTGCATGAAGTGCTCCGGTATTCTGATCGCGTCGAAACACCACGATCTCGTCGCTGTTTTGATTTGCGACAAGCAGGAAATTTCCGGTGGGATCTATCGCAAAGTTTCGCGGCGTCTTTCCTTGTGTGGACTGCCGCCCGGCGTAGGTCATCAACCCGGTACGATCGATTGACAGGGTCACGATTTCGTTAATATCTCCACGCAACGATGCGTAGAGGAATTTTCCATCTGGCGAAACATGGATATCTGCGGCGTCTATCCTTCCGTTAAAGTTGGCGGGCGGGAGAGAAACGGATTGCTTGGGTATGAGCTTGCCTTCAGCGTACGTATAGGCGGTAACTACGCCCGTCATTTCCTGGATCAGGAAGGCATTTCTGCCGGACGAATCAAACGTGAAGTGCCTGGGTCCACTTCCGGGCTCAACGCCAGCGAATGTAGACGCTTTCAAAGGCGTCTCACTGGAATAATTTACACTATAAATGTTCACTTTGTCGGTCCCCAGGTCTGGTACAAAGAGAAAGTGATCATCTTTTGAAAGGACGGCCGCATGCACATGGGGCTGTCGCTGGTTATCCTTGATACTTTTGCCTTCGTGCTGAATAGTTTGTATCCGACTGCCAAGTGAGCCATCGTTCTTGATAGGAATTGCCGTGAGGCTACCACCCCCATAGTTTCCTACAAACAGGAATCTCCCGCGGTCGTCGGTTGAAACATAACAAGGCCCATTACCTCCGGACGGGGCCGTATTCAGCAGCGTAAGCGCCCCAGACTTGCTATCAAAGCCAAATGCGCTAACGGTCCCGTCACTTGTCTCGTTTACGGCATACACGTACTTCCGATCGCGGCTGATGGCAAGGAAAGATGGATTCCTGATTCCTTTCGCCTCCGACTTAGCGGTGAGTTCTCCAGTGGTCGAATTAAAAGTATACACATAAACGCCATCACTTTTGCCCGGCTGCGTGTACGTGCCGACAAGCAGATTGTATGTTTTGCCTTTTTGCGCCAGCGCAGTGCAGAAGGAGGAGAGAAGCAAAAGGATCATCGCGTATTTCATGGGGAAGGTGCTGGAGTTTAAAGCCTCAACATTCAATTACCTCATCGGAAGTCACAATATCAAATCATTCGTGAAATAAAGGCCCAACCGGTTTGTGAAAGGCTGGCTGGGGCGGTGAAGAATTGTTACCGTGTGGCCGTTGCGTTGTGGCATAAGGTTCCATCGCGCTGAAACAGCAAGGGCCACCCAAACGGGCAGCCCTTGTATATCTGTGAAACTTTTTAGAGTCTGTGGTTATTTCGCGTCGCGCTTGGTGACGTGGTTATTAGCAGCAGAGGGAAGGAATTGAGGATCTACTGAACTGGCAATCGCTCCAAGAGCATCCAACTCAACCAACAATTGCGATATCGCATTGGCCTCTTTGGCTGAACCCGCACCCGTTACCATGTAACCGATAATTTCGCCTTCAGAACCATAGGCAGGTCGATATTGGAGGTTGGGATGCTCAATATAAGCTTCGTGTAATTGGGCACCCAGCATATTGATCGAATTCTCCAACTCCAGATAGGCGGCGGCCGAATTCACGGACAAATCACGTCCGGACAATACTGCCGACGCAGCTGGCAAAACCTGTCCGTTCGCGCTCAACATCGACACTCCGAACACACACACGGCGATCATTTTGTAGACAGTGATTTTCATATTTCCTGGTTTTAATCAGTTTTCCTCCTCGAATCGAAATCCCGTGCCAGTCATGGCATTCCGCCTAAAAAGTAGCGTCCCGGGCATTTCAAATTGGGCCCGTTGTGGACATTTTGCCGCACCCGGTAGACCTTATGCTACGAGCGTTTAACGGCACTGACTGACGATAACATGACAAATGTAGCCGTCGAGTTGCATAGGGTGGATGATGGAAGTCATAATTGTTCGAGACTTTTCGCATACGTTGCCGAAAACCTCGAAAAGCATATCATTTAACGGGGGTGCGCTCCTCGCTCACGCAAAAAATTCCCAACATGGGCCCGCGAAATCCCAAAAAATCGCGGGGTTTGTCCGGAGTTGCCTTCGATTTTACATAGCTTAGCCTGGCCGCATGGCTGCCTGCCAGGGCGAATCCATGCCTATCGGAGACCATAATCATCGCCCGGATACCCTAAACCCTTATTGTCGCCACATACTATGACCCAGGACATTCTGAGTACTGCCTACCGTGGAATTCTAGTTATCGCCATTGCCTGCCTTGCAGCGTGTACCCCAAAGAGTCCGGGATCCTCCGAAATGACGGACGTTGGGGAAGGCGAAAAGCTTTTTGATGGAAAATCGCTGGGAGGCTGGCATGCTGACATCCCCGAAATGGACGCGGACACGACCATGAGAAGCCCTTTTATCATTCGCGACAGCCTTTTGGTGAGTCTCGGGACTCCCAATGGCCACCTGATCACAGACAGCTCCTATTCAAACTACATCCTGGACGTTGAATATCGATTTGCTGGCGCGCCCGGAAATTGTGGCGTTTTGGTTCATGCTTCTACTCCTCGGGCGTTGTATGCGATGTTTCCCAAGTCGATCGAGGTTCAGATGATGCACGAAAACGCTGGCGATTTCTGGTGCATCGTTGAGGACATTACTGTTCCTGAGATGGAGAAGCGGCGCGGACCACGCGAGAACTGGGGAATTACAGAAGGCAAGGAGCGTCGTGTGCATAATCTGACCGATAGCTCTGAGGTGGCTCTGGGCGATTGGAACGCAATGAAAATCACGTGTCTGGGCGATAGTATACAAGTGACAATCAATGGCGACCTGGTGAATTTCGGATATGATTGTACTGCCCGCCGTGGGCAGATTGCCCTTCAGGCCGAGGGGGCTGAGGTGGAATTTCGGAAGGTTTTCCTGACACCCATCGCCCGGTGGCCCGAGGTGGCCCAAAAGGCAAACTAACGGGCAGATTACCGATTTTTCACAATCCTTATAACTTTGCCGTCAAAACCAACCATATGCTACTGGATTTTGAGAAACCCATCGCCGAGCTGGAGGCAAAACTTGTTGACATGAATCAGTTGGCCAGCGACAGCGATAAGGAAGTACAGGCTGCCGTGAAGGCACTTGAAAAAAAGATCCTGGATCTTAAGAAGGAGACGTTTGAAAACCTGACCGGCTGGCAACGCGTGCAACTGTCGCGTCATCCGGATCGCCCGTATACACTCGATTACATTTACGAAATCACCACCGACTTCGTTGAGATCCATGGTGATAGAACCGTGGGCGATGACAAAGCAATGCTTGGAGGCTTTGGTACCATAGATGGACATACGTTCATGTTGATCGGGCAGCAGAAGGGACGAAATACCAAGCAGCGTCAACATCGGAATTTCGGCATGGCCAACCCGGAGGGCTACCGGAAAGCCCTTCGACTGATGAGAATGGCAGAGAAATTCAATAAACCCATCATTACGTTTATCGATACACCCGGCGCGTTTCCCGGACTTGAAGCAGAAGAGCGTGGACAGGGCGAGGCGATTGCCCGCAACATCAAGGAAATGTTCATGCTGAAGGTACCGGTGATCTGCGTCATCATTGGCGAAGGTGCTTCTGGTGGTGCGCTGGGAATTGCCATTGGCGATCGCGTACTGATGCTGGAAAACACCTGGTATTCGGTCATCAGCCCCGAGTCCTGCTCGTCAATTTTGTGGCGCAGCTGGGACTTCAAGGAACAAGCTGCTGAAGTATTAAAGTTGACCGCCAAGGATATGCTCTCGAATAAACTCATTGATGGCATTATCAAAGAGCCACTGGGAGGAGCACACGTTGACGTTAAATGGATGGCCCAGGAAGTTAAGAAGACCATCCTTGCGCACACGGCGGAACTTCAAAAGCTAAAGCCGGAAAAACGAATTGACCAGCGAATCGCAAAGTTCGGGGCGATGGGCGTTGTTAAAGAATAGCCCGACCGTGGTAGGGTGCATTTTGATCAACAGCCGACACGCGTGAATCTCTACGTAATTGATACCGGTTTTTTCAAGCTCGATGGCGGCGCCATGTTCGGCGTTGTACCCAAGTCTATCTGGGAGAAAAGCAACCCGGCCGATGGACGCAATCTATGCAACTGGGCCATGCGGTGCTTACTGGTGGAAAATGCCGGCAAACTCATTTTGATCGATAACGGCATAGGAGACAAGCAGGATGAAAAGTTTCTAAGCCACTATTTCCTCAGCGGAGAAGCAAACTTAAATTCCTCTCTTAAGAAGTCCGGGTTTGAGCCCGGCGATGTCACGGATATGTTTCTCACTCACCTTCATTTTGATCATTGTGGCGGTGGGGTGAAGCGCGGGGCGGATAAATTTGAACTAGCCTTCCCGAATGCACGCTATTGGTCCAACAACGATCACTGGCAATGGGCCGTAAAGCCAAACCCCCGTGAACGGGCCAGTTTTCTGACTGAAAATATTTTGCCAATTCAGGAGAGCGGTCACCTGGAGTTCATAGTCGCCGGTTCGTCACCATTCAGCGATATCGACCTCCATTTTGTATCGGGTCACACCGAAAAGATGATGATTCCGAAAATTCACTACAAAGGCAGGACAGTGTGCTTCATGGCAGACCTTTTACCTTCTGTCGGCCACATCCCGTTGCCCTACGTTATGGCATACGATACCCGGCCGTTACTGACGCTAGAAGAGAAAGCGGTCTTTCTGAAAGAAGCGGCCGATAACGGGTATGTGCTATTTCTTGAGCACGATCCGCAGCATGAATGCTGTACGTTGAAGCATACCGACAAGGGTGTGCGCCTGGATCAGACTTTCAAGCTAAGCGAAATACAGTAACTGCGGTGAAGATTGGCCTTGTACTATCTGGCGGCGGAGCCCGTGGCATTGCTCACCTGGGAATACTTCGTGCATTGGAAGAGCACAAAGTAGTGTTCGATTGTGTTTCAGGCACCAGTGTCGGGGCAATTATCGGTGCGCTGTTCGCGCAGGGAATGCGCCCCGAGGAAATACTGGAGGCTATCCTTCAGACTCGCATGTTGCGAAGTTTGCGTCCAGCCTGGACGTTGCGAGGGCTGCTAAGTATGGAAAGCATTCAATCATTGCTGGTTCACTTCGTGCCGCACGACACGTTTGAAGCGCTTCGGATTCCGCTCACCGTGGTCGCCACAGACCTGGAGGCGGGAAAGCCTCACTACTTTTCCCAGGGTGCACTCATTCCTGCGTTGCTTGCTTCGAGTTGCGTGCCCGGCATGTTCAACCCTGTAGTATTAAACGGCACCACGTACGTCGATGGCGGCATCACAGACAACTTTCCTGTTCGGGCAATACGCTCACGTTGTGACGTCATTATTCCTGCACTGCAATCCAGTTGTGCAGGCGCCCCAGGCCAGGAATTTCAGGAACGTTTTGGAGCGCACCTTGCTACTGGCCATTAATTGCAACGCGACGCACAGCAAGGGCGCCTGTGACATCGTCATTGAACCACCGCTACTGGGCAAGTTCAGTACGTTCGAGCTCGCGCGTGCCCGTGAGCTCGAGGAAACCGGATATTCGTACGCGAAGACTCTTCTAACATCCGACGTGATCAAGTCCCTCGGCATGTAGCCGTGGCATCGAGTTACAGCAGGGCTGGCAATCGTTTAATTTTCGCGTAGTAAGAGAGGTCAGTTTAGAAGCAGGAACCAATAGCTCATGCATAACTCAGATTTTCGTGATCAAATTCTTACTGGCATTCCCGACGTTCTGCCGGCCTCGCAGCTCCGAGACCCTGCCGTAAGCCACGCGCCGAAACGCAAAGACATCCTCAATGCCGATGGCAAGAAGCTGGCCATTCGCAACGCGCTGCGCTACTTTCATCCGAAGCACCATTCCGTTTTGGCGCCGGAGTTCAAAAAGGAACTCGATGACTTCGGCCGAATCTATATGTATCGATTCAGGCCTGGCTACGATATGTTCGCACGGGCACTTGGCGAATACCCTTACCGGTCGCAACAAGCCGCCGCCATCATGCTCATGATTCAGAATAATCTCGATCCTGCAGTTGCCCAGCACCCGCATGAGCTGATTACCTATGGGGGCAACGGTGCCGTGTTTCAAAATTGGGCGCAGTACCTGCTGACGATGCAGTACCTCGCCGCCATGACCGACGAACAGACGCTGCATATGTATTCGGGCCATCCCATGGGATTGTTCCCTTCGTCGAAGGAGGCGCCTCGTGCGGTCATTACAAACGGGATGATGATTCCTAACTATTCGAGCCAGGATGACTGGGAGCGCTTTAACGCGTTAGGAGTTACGCAGTACGGGCAAATGACGGCGGGCTCTTACATGTACATTGGGCCTCAAGGGATAGTTCATGGAACGACGATAACCATTTTGAATGCCGGCAGAAAAATCGGATTTGGACCGGATGGGCTTAAAGGAAGGCTCTTTCTGACATCGGGATTGGGCGGGATGAGTGGCGCGCAGCCGAAAGCCGGCAATATTGCCGGTTGCATTACCGTGGTGGCGGAAGTAAATGACTTCGCCACGCAGAAGCGCCACGCCCAGGGATGGGTAGATGAGATCATTCATGATCTTGGAATGCTTCAGTCTCGCGTCAGGCAAGCGATCATGGACAAAGAGGTTGTGTCAATCGCGTATGCCGGAAACATCGTTGATGTGTGGGAATCGTTTTATGAGGCCGGCATTCGGATCGACCTGGGATCCGATCAGACGTCACTTCACAACCCCTGGGCTGGTGGCTACTATCCGGCCGGGCTGTCGTTCGAACAATCACAGGAGATGATGGCCAAGGACCCGGATGGCTTTCGCGAGCGTGTGCGCGAATCGCTTCGGCGTCACGCCGCGGCAATCAATCGTCATGCGGAGCGGGGCACGTATTTCTTCGACTATGGAAATGCGTTTCTGTTGGAGGCCGGCAGGGCAGGAGCCGAAGTCTTTGCCCCTGACGGCGAGAACTTCCGATATCCCTCGTACGTGCAGGACATCATGGGACCTCTTTGCTTTGACTTTGGCTTCGGACCTTTCCGGTGGGTGTGTACGTCTGGACAGGCGAGTGACCTCGAAGAGACCGACCGGCTCGCGGCCCGCGTACTCGCGGAAATAATAGTCGATGCACCAGATCAGATTCGTTCACAACTCGAAGATAATCTCAACTGGATACAGCAGGCGCAGCACAACCGGCTCGTGGTGGGGTCGCAGGCACGGATCCTTTACGCGGATGCGTCAGGCCGAATCAGAATTGCCAAGGAGTTCAACAAGGCCATCCGCGACGGCAAAATAGGACCCATTGTACTTGGCCGCGATCACCACGATGTGTCAGGCACCGATAGCCCTTATCGCGAAACGTCGAATATATATGATGGTTCCCGGTTCACAGCCGACATGGCGATTCACAATGTTATCGGTGATAGCTTTCGCGGTGCGACTTGGGTATCGATCCACAATGGCGGAGGCGTAGGGTGGGGAGAAGTAATGAACGGTGGCTTCGGCATGCTGCTTGATGGCTCTGCAGATGCCGACCGAAAGCTTCAAAGCATGTTGTATTTTGACGTGAACAACGGCATTGCCCGACGTGCGTGGGCGCGAAACGAAAATGCGTTGTACACGTTGAAACAGGAGCTGGCAGTAAATGATGGGTTGCGAGTCACCATACCGCATGCTGTGGACGATACGTTGCTTGAATAGGATTGGACCTTTTGATCGTCCATAAGCTTGGATCATTAGCAAGAAACCAACTACAACTCAATATGACGATGAAAAAATTTACAACGGTTTGGGTGCTGTTACTCTGTGTAAGCACCCTTTGTGTGGCCCAGACTTCTTCGGGTAACTGGGCTATTGGCGGTAGTGTCCAGTTTAGTGGTAGCAACAACCAGAACAACGGAAATGAGGTTAAGAGCACGACCTATACTTTTGCCCCCTCGGTCGGATATTTCGTGATCGATCAATTGATGGTTGGGGCGTTTGTCGACATGTCCATCTCGCGTCAGGAAGATGATAACAACACGTACAAGCAATCCACTTTCGGTATCGGGCCATTTCTCCGATATTATAAATTTACCCAGAATGAACAGTTTGCTTTTTTTGGAGAGTTTGGCTTCGACTATGGAAGTGGAAAGTCTGAGCAGAATGGCGATGATCCAACGAAGTCTCGTACATTCGGTATGTATCTCGCGCCAGGCTTCACTTGGTTTCCCACGTCACATTGGGGAATTGATTTCCAGGTAAACCTGTTGAGCTTTAGCTCTTATGATCCAGACAAAGACGACGACGACGACAAGGTAAATTCATTCAACTTCGGCCTTAACACCTTCTCACCGTCGCTGGGCGTGCGATACTACTTTGGAAAGTAGTGCAGGAATACTTATTTGCCCATCCGAACGTTATTGGAATGAATTTTGAGTTGGACCGAACAAGGAACTAGAATTGAACCAAAACTAAAGAAACCATCTTAACTAAGTAACCGTATGAAGAAATCCAGCATACTAGTGGCATTCGCTCTCGTCCTCCTGTCAGCAGGTGCCAAGGCACAGGAAATTGCGATTGGTATCAAAGCAGGACCCAACTTTGCGAAGCTTGATGCAAACTCATCGCTTGCCACTAATTATTCGAGCAGAACAGGGTGGCATGCCGGCGCGTTTGTCCTGTTTAGAGGCGAGCGATTAGGCTTTCAGCCTGAGTTAATATTTTCGCAACAGGGCTCCAAGTTTGACTATAGTGGAACGCCCGATTTAAAATCAAATTTCAGCTATGTAAACATTCCACTGATCGTGAAACTCTATACCATCGCAGGCTTGAATCTGCAGGTAGGTCCGCAGATCGGGTTCCTCACCAAAGCGGAGTGGGAAACGCCTACAGGCACTGAAGACGTGAAGAACGACCTCAAAAGCACCGACTTCAGCCTGGGCCTCGGCGTGGGGTGGGATCTTCCTTTTGGCTTGTCAATCGACGCAAGGTACAACCTCGGCTTGTCAGACAATTACGATGGATCGACAGCGAGTGGCGCACCGGTATCGAGCCTCAAGAATCAGGTAATTCAAGTATCTGCTGGGTTCAAGCTGTTTAAGTTCGGAAATGCCAAATAGTTCTGCTCATTTCTACTTAATAAGTAGCGAGGGCAATAGCTGAAAACACTACACACGATCAGAAGAGGCTGACCCGATAGGGTTGGCCTTTTTTCTAATGTGCGACTTTTAATGTGTGGTTGGAATTGAAATGCAGCGGAGGGAGCAAAGGGCCTACGGCTGAAGACTTAACCGCAAAGACACAAAAACGCAAAGGACCGCTGAGTTTTATTTGTCAGTGCTTTTAGTAAAGTGAGAAGGTTGGCAATCACTATGCAATGAAATGCTGTTAAAAAATCCCTGCGGTCCTTTGCGTTTTTGTGTCTTTGCGGTTAAGTCTTCAGCCGTAGGCCCTTTGCTCCCTCCGCTGCCTTTCTTGTATCGCCCTCTCACACCAAACCACCAACGGTGAATTTATTCCACAACAATGAGGTAATAATTCTTCTTTCCCTTTTGAGCGATGAGATATTTGCCTCGGAGCAGGGAAAAATCGGGCTTCGCATTCACGTCCTGGATTTTGGTTTTGTTGATGCTTACGCCGCCGGCCTGGATCATCTTCCGTGCTTCCCCTTTTGATGGAAATACTAGCCCATCCGTTGTGATCGACAGCAGGTCCGTTACACTCGCGCATGATTCAAGCGCTGCCCTGGAAATACTCTTCTGCGGCACGCCTTCGAATGCTGCCAGTAAAAGCGACTCATCAAGCGTACCTAATTCATCAGCCGTTGAATTTCCGAACAATATAGCGGATGCCTTGATCGCTGCATCGTAATCTTGTCTTGAGTGTACCCGTACCGTGATATCCTGCGCCAGCACCTGTTGCAGCTTTCGATCGTGAGGAGCCTTGCCGTGATCTTCAATGAGTGCCGCAATTTCCTCGCGCTCCATTTGGGTGAAAATGCGAATAAAGCTGGCGGCATCCTGATCCGAAGTATTCAGCCAATACTGATAGAACTTGTAGGGTGATGTTCGTTTGGCATCAAGCCACACATTCCCCCCCTCGGTTTTTCCGAACTTCGTGCCGTCGGCCTTCGTGATGAGTTTCGTGGTGAGAGCGAAAGCACTGCCCTCTGCCTTGCGGCGAATCAACTCGGTTCCCGTCACGATGTTGCCCCACTGGTCCGATCCACCCATCTGGAGTTTGCAATGCTTATTCTGGTAGAGCCAATAAAAATCGTAGCCCTGCACCAACTGGTATGTGAACTCCGTGAATGAAAGGCCGGACTCCAGCCGTTTCTGCACCGAATCCTTCGCCATCATGTAGTTTACCGTAATATGCTTACCCACGTCGCGGATGAAATCCAGGAACCTGAATTCCTTGAACCAATCATAGTTGTTCACCATTTCGGCAGCGTTACTTCCGGAAAAATCCAGGAATTTTTCCAGTTGCCCACGCACGCAGTCAACGTTGTGGTTTAGTACTTCTTCGGAAAGCAGATTTCGCTCCGCAGACTTTCCCGAAGGATCTCCCACCATTCCCGTGGCACCGCCAACGAGGGCATAAGGTTTGTGCCCTGCGCGTTGAAAGTTAAGAAGGGTCATAATCTGCGCAAGGTGGCCGATGTGGAGCGAATCAGCCGTAGGGTCAAATCCTATATAACCTGAAGTGGATTCCTTCAGCAATTGTTCCTCAGTGCCGGGCATCAGGTCGTGAAGCATGCCGCGCCAGCGCAGTTCCTCAACAAAATTCTTCATGCATATTCAAGTTGCCCGCAAATATAGAAAAGCAGGCGAGTAACGCATACAAGGTGCCCTTGATGGTATATTTCGGCAGATCGGGGTGACCGATTTTTATTCCGCAAACCGCTCCATCCAGAGTGTGGGCTCAAGGACAGGAGCGGTGCGGAAATGCTATATGAGGCAGATCACTGTCTTGCGGCAACCCCGGTTAGCATATCGAGGCCAACCATGGAACACACCTCCTGGACTTCGCCCTTGTGGAGATCCAGATACCAGCCCAGTAGGGAAATTTTACGGCCCTCGGACCAGGCCCGCTGCACAAGGTCAATCGTGCTCAGGTTTTGCAACTGACGGCGGACATTAAGCTCATTGAGCTTTTTTTCCTGCTGGCGGGTCGGTAGCGCCATCATTTCGGCAGCGTGCTGGTCGTGGAGTTCGTGAATATCCTCTGTCCAACGTGAGGAATAGGCGCCACGCTCTTTGCCGGCGATCGTATCGCGAATCACCGGACAATGACTGTGTCCACAAACGACTATATACTGGGCGTCCTGACCTTCAACGAAGGTTTCTAGCGCAGACATAAAACTCAGGTCATCTTGCTTGCACTGTCCGCCGGTATTCCGGTAAACGATGATCTCGTCGGGTTCGGTATTCGTTAGCTCCGCTACAGATACCATGTTACCAAACGACTCGATCCACAGCATCGATGGTTTGAAACGCCGGGTGAGATGCTTGAAATAATCCTTATCAAGGTTCTCTTTTTCAGTCCGCCATAGACGGGTTTCCAGCAAAATTCGTTCGCGTGCGCTCATGTTTTAAAAATTGGATTAAAGGCCGTTGCTGATTGTTTTAGTTCCACTTTGATTTGGCGATTCGCCGCGGCATCGCAGAAGTCTGAGATTGTTTCAGCAATATCCTGATCGATGAATGATGGCCGGGTGCCGTCTATGATAACCTTGCTTCCGTTTGGAATATCACGCAGCGTTTTGCGCAGCAGGGCTTTATTCAGAAAGGTCACATCACCCGTGAGGCGAATCAGGTAATTTTCTTTGTCGCTTGCACTGATGATAGAACGCCTGAAGTTTGTCTTAAGAACAAAAAACAGTCCCACCAATATTCCAATGGTTATGCCTTTCAACAAATCAGTCAACAGGATCGCGAAGATCGTTATGGCGAAGGGTATGAACTGATCCCATCCCTTTTGGTACATGCCTTTCACGAGTGATGGGCTCGCCAGTTTAAATCCCACAACCAGGAGAATTGCCGCCAGCGAGGCGAGCGGAATCAGGTTCAGGAATGACGGGATGAGAAATGCGGTAAGTAACAGCAGCACACCGTGAACAATGGCAGACGTTTTCGTTCGCGCACCGGCAGAGATGTTGGCTGTGCTCCGGACAATAACCGCGGTGATTGGAAGGCCCCCGATAAGGCCACTGAGCATGTTCGCTATACCTTGCGCCTTGAGTTCCTTGTTCAGTGGAGACGTACGTTTAAAAGGATCGAGCTTATCGACGGCGTCAATACTCAAGAGGCTTTCAAGGCTGGCGACAATCGCAATTGTGAAGGCCACCATCCAGGTCTCTGTTTTGGTAATGGCGCTGAAATCGGGAAAGGTGAATTGACCCAGGAAGCCCGTAACATCAGCGGATACGGGAAGCGACACAAGGTGCTCAGTTCTGATTTCCCACTGAGGAAAGGTCGTTTGAAACAGTACGTTCAAAGCTAGGCCAGCCATTACGACAATGAGCGGGGCAGGCAGAAACTCCGTGAACTTCAAACGCTTCATCACGGGCTTATCCCACGTGATCAGGATGAGCAATGAAACGGCGCACACGATAAGCGCACCCGGATGTACGAAGTCGAAAGCCCGCAACACTTCGGTGAACGTATTCTCTCCGTCACGTTGCGAAAAGCTTTCGTCGCCTTCGAAATCACGGTCGAATCCAAGGGCATGTGGAATCTGTTTTAATATCAATATGATTCCTATAGCGGCAAGCATTCCTTTGATAACTGCCGAGGGAAAGTAATTGCCGATGCTCCCTGCACGAAGGAATCCCAGGGTAACCTGGATGAGCCCGGCGAGAACAACGGTGACCAGGAAAGATTCAAATCCTCCCATAGTGCCAATTGACGCCAATACAATGGTGGTTAACCCCGCAGCGGGTCCGCTTACACTGAGGGCAGACCCCGAAAATAAACCAACAACAATACCGCCCACCACGCCTGCTATAACACCTGAAAAAAGTGGTGCCCCGGATGCTAGTGCCACCCCTAGGCAAAGTGGCAAAGCAACCAGGAATACCACTATACTTGCTGGTAGATCATGACCGAGACTTTTAAGTGGATTGAGTTCTTCATCCATTTTTGCCATAGATCTACTTCTTTACTTATTAGTTAATGAGTTCGTTTCGACAGTTTCCTTTTCATAGACGCGATAGATCGGGGGCAATATTGAAGTGGCATCGAACGTCACCTCAAGATCTTTGATGAGCCCCGTCTTGATGTCATAAATCCAGCCATGAACTAACGGTGCCTGACGATCTCTCCAGGCGTTTTGAATGATCGTAGTCTTCACGAGATCGAATACCTGCTCAATTACATTGAGCTCTGCAAATCTGTTGAAGCGCTCTTCTTCGTCACGTATGGAGTCCAGCTCTCTGCTGTGCGTTCTGTAAACGTCCTTAATAAAGCGAAGCCAGTTATCCACCAATCCATATTGGTCGTTAGACATGGCGGCTTTCACCCCACCACATCCGTAGTGGCCACACACAACGACATGCTTCACGTTCAAAATGTTAACCGCGTAGTCCAATACGCTAAGCATGTTCATGTCAGAGTGCACGACCATGTTTGCAATATTTCGATGGACAAAGATGTCGCCGGGTTGCGTGTTCGTAATCTCATTAGCAGGCACACGACTATCGGAGCATCCTATCCACAGGAACTGTGGATTTTGGCCCTTAGAGAGCCGCTCAAAAAATTCTGGATCCTGCTCGAGTTTCTCCCGTACCCATACCTTGTTACCGTCCAATAAAGAATTATACAGATCCATAAGCTGATTTCTTCAGTTTTCAAATGTTGAATAAATAGGTCTGATCGCTTAAGCGAGATGAACACAATGGATCACCACGGGCTCAACGACAGAACAAGAAATTTGAATTAAGCCGGAATGTATCCGGCAATCCAGCAATGCTGGATCATTGAAGAAAGCTTACGCTTCGGGAGGGGGACAGAATATCTCGTAGTTGCCGTAACGGGGAGTGCCGAGATGTTCGAACTGTTTTAGTTGTCTGCTGTCTGACAGCTCACTCATCAAAATGGAGAGGAGGTTAGTGGCCATCAGATCGATCTCTTTGACCGACGTATCTTCATCGGCGTGACCAGTCATGGCGTCGGTCTCTTCCTCTGACGAGCAACCGGCAATTTGTCTGGCCAGGTTTTCAGCCATAGCACGGTCCTTGTCAAGCCTGAGAGCGCTCACTTCCATGAGAATCATGCCCATATTGAAGAACACGATGCTCGTAACGAGCGCGAACAGGCGGGTGATAACGTTGGACCTGACCATTTGCATACTGTAAAAATACGTCAAATTTTCTTAATTGTTTTACGTTTGTGTCGGGCGGATGCCAGCATTTCCTGACGAAAGGCCATTTTTCGCTCATCGTCAACCGATTGTACCGTTCGAAATAACTTTCAATTCGCAAACAAATAATATGAGACAGCCTGAAACACTTAACCTGGTGGCAGAATTTCACAAAACATTTAAACACCCGATCCTTGACGAACCCGCAATACCGGATGAAAAAAGATGCAAGCTGCGTGTAGCCCTGATTGCCGAAGAGCTAAAAGAATTTGAGGTGGCCATTCTGGAGAACGATATTGTTGCAGTAGCCGATGCGTTGTGCGACATTCAATATGTGTTGTCAGGGGCTATTCTGGAATTTGGCCTGGGGGAAAAATTCAAGGCGCTGTTCGAAGAGGTGCAGCGCTCAAATATGAGCAAAGCCTGTAACTCAGAGGCAGAGGCAAAGGAAACCATGTCCTATTATGAAAAGAAGGATGGCACGGAATGTTACTATAAAGAGGAAGGAGGCAGGTACCTGATTTATCGCAAGAGCGACAACAAAACGCTGAAGTCAGTAAACTATAGCCCGGCGGACCTTGATAAGGTACTTTCGGGACAGAAATAGCGTCCCGTGGACCTCGTCTATAAGTAGAACTCAAATTGAAAAATGGCATCCTGGCCCTTCAGCTGTAACGGGTTGATGGCCAGGATATGCGAATCGTTGTAGGCCTTGATAAACTCCGAGCGGCTGATCCGCAACTTGCTGTGACCGGGCTTGATCTTGTGATATTGCATTCTCCCGGATGCATTGGCGGTCGCACTAAACAGATAGCTGAACTGCAGCGGGATAGGGGAGGGGATGTAGCGCATAGCTCATCAGCGGCAATAGCTGTCCCGGAAATCCGTGTTAATAATGTCATTCTGACGCGTATTGTACTGGGCCAGAAGTGTATAAGCATCGGCCGGCACGTAATCAAATTTGGTCTCCAGGTCTTCGATCAGAAGGCATAACTCCTTTACATAGAACCTGATTTGCTCCAGGTTCTTGCATTCGGCCGGGCGAACGAAGTTTCGCGTGGCAAAAGACTTGACGTCCGATTCAATTTTCTTCTTGGCTGCGGTGGTCATAGGGGTGTGTATTATTACACAATAATAATTCGATTCCGTTTCATATGCAAACATTTAATGTGTAAAATTGCACTCACAAAGAAACTAATTATCAGTAGTTATGCTTCATTTGATAGCACATAACTTATTGCATAAGAGCACTTTATACTATATCAAGTATTGCGGCCTGACGTTGCTTGTGGGAGCAAAAGTGCGGTTGGTACGGAGGGTACGACGCCGATAGGATATTTGGCGTTATTAGCCTTATAACTGTTGGAACGGGTAAATCATCGGCCGGAACATGCACACAACCTGCCATTCGTGCCCAGATTCAAGAGAATATTCTATCTTTAACAACTTTTTTTATTGCACTAAGATATCCTATGGAACAAAAGGTCCCGTCAGTTTTTCTGGATTACTGGCACTTTGCAATGATTGTGGGAGCAAGCTTCATGGCTGTTGCTGCCGCTGCGGTGTACATAATCCACAATATCAGAATCTCAGCGATAAGCTCTTACAAAGGCAAATACGATTATATCAACACCCAGGAAATCAAGAATTATAAGCGGGTGTTTCTTTGCCTCGGAATTGCCGTCATGTTGATGATCAACCTTTATGGCATGGGCAAGTTGACGACGATCGGCGTTTGGTTCTTCGTACGACTCTTTATCTCTATTGCCGGTGGGACGCTGGTCGCGTATGTTGCCTTCCTGATCCTCGAATACTATTACCCAACCATTCTAAACAGGAAGCTTAAAAAGTGGCGGTTTATGCCGCGTAGAGGCAAGGCAGGCAACGAATTGCGCCTTCTCGGCGAAGAAGAAGAAGATGTTCACCTCGAAGAGGGGATGCGCGCCGAAGAGAACGTATTCTCTGTTGACTACGACGTTTGGATAGATGAAAAGACGGGGGACCTTCAAATTGAAAAATATGCCGGGCACCTTCAGGCCCTGAAATGCAACAGTTGCGGCTTTTATACGATGAAGGTCGTTCGTGAGGAGATTCTCAGAGCGGCCACAAAAGATTCACCGGGAGAATTAATCAAGCACTATCAATGTTACTACTGCAAGTCGGTCAGAGCAACTGCCTTCAACATCTCAACCAGGCAGGGTGATGACTACAAGAATTTGCAGCGGGTAGCGCTGAGGAAGAACAAGAATATTGATATGGTACGCCTCGAACTCCACTCGAGCACAGGCGGCAAGAAATTTTTTGAGTTTCAGAACATCGGTCAGGCGCAGAAATTTCTTGACGAGTACGACTCTGAAAAGTCGGCTTGAGGGCGTGTCTGAACAGAGTATGGCGAAGTGGTGAAGTTTTTTGCCCTTCGAGGTACCCTACGGCCGAGATTTGCGTTTGATTTGGATAGGCACAGCTTTTGCCTATTCCCAAGTTTTAAATTGAGTTCCAATGATAAGACTATTTGTTGCTGGCCTTTTTTGCATAAGCCTGATTACAACGGCAGCGCGGGCAGAAGTTGGCCGTCCGGATACCGTTAAACTCAAAGCCAAGCCGGTATATGGTAAAGAGGCTAAGGTGATTGCCTATATTCTGGATAACAATCACTACCGAAAGGTCCATTTCAATGACTCGCTTTCCAGCGCGATTCTGGATGGATACATCAAGAGCCTTGACAACAACAAAACCTACTTCACGGCGGCAGACCTGGCTGCGTTCGATAAGTATAAGAATACGCTTGATGATCTGACACGGGCGGAAAACGTGGACGTGGCTTTCGACATCTACGGCGTATTCAGAAAACGCTTCGATCAGCGGATGGATTACATCATGACCACCCTGTCAAAAAAACAGTTTGATTATTCAGCGGACGAGTATTATGAAACCGACCGGGACAAGGAGCCATGGGCCAAGGACGAGACCGCGCTCAACGAAGTCTGGCGCAAAATCATAAAGAGCCAGGCCCTGAGCCTGAAGCTTGCCGGTAAAAGTCAGGCGGAAATCGAAAAAGCAATTGTCGAGCGGTACGAGCGCTATGCCAAGTCTATCCACCAGTTCAACAGCGAAGATGTGTTCAGTATGTACATGAACACCGTCACGGAAGCGTACGATCCGCATACCAACTATATGTCGCCTCGTAGCGCGGATGTGTTCAAGCAGCAAATGAGCCTCTCCCTGGAAGGCATCGGAGCCAGACTGCAGACGGACAATGATTATACGAAGGTGTCAGAAATCATTACCGGGGGCCCGGCGGATAAGTCAAAGCTCGTTAGCGTCAACGATCGAATTACTGGCGTGGCTCAGGGAGTAGAGGGAGAAATGGTGGATGTGATCGGGTGGCGGATTGACGATGTAGTCAAACTGATCAAAGGTCCCAAAGGCACCACCGTCAGGTTGCTGATTCTGCCAGCAGAAACGGGGGTGACGGGTCCGTCAAAAATCATTAGTCTGGTAAGGGATAAAATCAAGCTGGAGGATCAGCAGGCGAAAAAGAGCGTGATCAACTATGAGAAGAACGGTAAGCAGTTAAAGCTTGGCGTGATCACCCTGCCAAGTTTCTATATGGACTTTGAGGCGTATCAAAAAGGCGATCCCAATTATACGAGTACCACGCGCGATGTGCAGCGACTTATAAAAGAGTTGCAAACAGAAAAGATCGATGGCCTGGCTATCGACCTGCGAAACAATGGTGGCGGTGCACTGGCGGAGGCGATTGAGCTCACAGGCCTGTTTATCAAGGATGGCCCCGTAGTGCAGGTGAAGAACTCTTCGAATAAAATTGAGGTGGGCAAAGACGACGACCCCTCCGTTGCTTACAACGGACCGCTGGTCGTACTAACCAATAGATTCAGTGCATCTGCTTCGGAGATCTTTGCCGGGGCCATTCAGGATTACCACAGGGGAATTATCATAGGCGAATCCACTTATGGCAAGGGAACCGTTCAGACCGTTGTCGACCTGAAGCGTTTTATCAATGCCCCTGATGACGAGGTGGGCGAACTAAAGATCACGTTTCAGAAGTTTTATCGGGTTACGGGTAGCAGCACACAGCACAAGGGTGTAACGCCTGATATTAACTTACCCACGGCGTTGAGTCCCGAACAGTTTGGCGAAAGCTCCAGCCAGAGCGCGCTGCCCTGGGATGAGATCAGGGGTACGCTTTATCAGAAGACACCCATGGTCACCGACCGGACCGTGGCCAGCCTCAACAGACTATATCAACAACGATTGCTGGACGACGCTCAGTTGAAGCGGTTTGCTTCGGAGACGGACGAGGCGCGCAAGAGTTACCTGGACACAAGAATTTCACTCAATGAAGTGATCCGTAAGAAGGAGATCGAGGACGCCGAGAAACGCAAGGCGGCCAATGATAAATTAGACACGAAGATCGTTCGCAAAGAGTCGGGCGAACCTACTGACCTGCTGGACATTGACGACGAGTATCTCCGGGAAGGGTTGTTCGTACTCGGTGACATGTTGTCAACAAAATTGGGATAGGACGACACCAAAAGTAATAGAAGCCACCCCGACTCATCGGGGTGGCTTTTTCGTTTTAGGGAGTATGAACCCTTCATTCTTTTATTATTCCTCATTTAAACGCTATTTTAGAGCAGCCTTGAACCATGAGTGAAGAACTGCTAAAAGCCATACTGCAGCTGTTTGCTATCGTAGCCCGCGAGCGAATAACAGACGTTGAGCGCAATAACATCAAAGACTTTCTCAGCATCCACCTCAATCGCGAGGCGACCAACTACTATCTCAAACTTTTTGATGAGTTTTCCCAGTCACACGAGATCGATTCCCGGCAGGAGTTGGTGAACCTTGACGTTGACACACAGCAGTTTGTTGACGACTGGGCAAAGATCATGAAGATTGTAAAGCAGGTGAACCAGGCGCTCACCATGCAGCAAAAGGTCGTGTTGATTGCCAAGATAATAGAGCTGGTGAACACTGACGATGAGATGTCGGAGCGGCAGGGCAATCTGATATTTTACATAGGACAAGCGTTAAAGCTGGAAAAAGACGACGTTCACACGATCCAAAAGTTCGTCACAGGCTACGATATAGACGAAATCGCTTCGAAAAATGTTCTCGTGATTGACGAGGGGTCCGGCGAATACAGCGGTCCCCGTATTATCGAAAAGGATCTCACCGGCCTGATCGCCATTCTCCACCTACCACATTCTGATCTTTACCTGATTAAATATCTCGGAATTACCACGCTCTACCTTAACAGCATTATCCTGAAGAGCCGGAAGATCGATGTATTTCCGACGGGCAGCACCATCCGGGGCGACAAGGTCGGACCGATTTACTATAGCGATATCGTTGGCAAGTTTCTCACTGACGAAAGTCAGTCCAAGATTACGTTCACAGCGGATCACCTGTTTTATCACTTCCGCACTGGCCGTGCCGGGCTGCAGAACATCAACATATCCGAAAAAGGAGGGAAGCTGATTGGGTTGATGGGCGCCAGCGGGTCGGGAAAATCCACCTTGCTGAACGTGCTCAATGGTTCCGAGCGACCTTCGAGCGGCCGGGTCATTGTGAATGGGATCGATATCCATCAGCATCCGGAAAATGTTCAAGGGGTGATCGGATACGTTCCGCAGGATGATTTGCTGATCGAAGAACTCAGCGTATTCCAGAATCTGTATTACGCGGCAAAGCTTTGCTTCGCGCACTACAGTGAGAAAGATATTATCGAATTGGTTATACGCGTACTGGTGAATCTGGGGCTAACCGAGATTCGCGACTTGAAGGTAGGGTCACCGTTGCAAAAGACCATCAGCGGCGGGCAACGAAAGCGACTTAATATCGCCCTGGAATTGCTGCGGGAACCGGCTATCCTGTTTGTCGACGAGCCTACTTCCGGTCTTTCGTCGAGAGATTCGGAAAACATCATGGACTTGCTCAAGGAATTGTCGTTGCGCGGAAAGATGGTGTTCGTTGTCATTCACCAGCCATCATCTGACATCTACAAGATGTTTGACACATTGATCATCATGGATGTGGGTGGTTTTCAGATCTACTACGGCAACCCCATCGAGGCCGTGATCTATTTCCGCGATATTATTAATGCGGCCAACAAAACCCAGGGCGCGTGTCCCGAATGCGGGAACATTAACCCAGAACAGATATTCAGCATTATTGAAACGCGCGTCGTGAATGAGTACGGCCGCCTCACGAATACCAGGAAGATATCTCCGGGACAGTGGTACCAGTATTTTAAACAAAAGATTAAAGTTCCCAAGGTTGAACACGTTAAGGAATCACTTCCGGTTACGCAAGAGATACCCAACTGGCTAAGTCAGTTTAACGTATTCGTTACACGCGACTTGCTGGCCAAACTATCCAACAAGCAATATCTCTACATCAACCTTTTGGCAGCACCGATGTTGGCATTTTTTATTGCTTTCATGGTGAAGTACTACAAAACCGTCGATACGGTCGATGCGGAGTATTCGTTTTTCAACAACAGCAACATTCCGGTCTATTTCTTTATGAGTGTTGTGGTGGCGTTATTCTTTGGGCTAACGATGAGCGCTGAAGAGATTTTTCGCGACCGGAAAATCCTTAAGCGTGAAGAGTTCCTGAACCTGAGTCGTAGCAGTTACCTGCTTTCCAAGGTGTTTGTGATGTTCATGATCTCGGCCATTCAGACTTTGTTATTCATCGTCGTTGGGAACTCGATCCTTGAGATCCCGCTCACGGAGTTTCGCTATTGGCTTATTTTGTTCACGTGTTCCTGCTTTGCGAACATGCTCGGATTGAATATTTCGGCGTCATTTGATTCGGCCGTTACGATATATATCCTTATCCCGCTCCTCATTATTCCACAACTGCTGCTAAGTGGTGTGGTGATCAGTTTCGACAAGTTCAATCCAAGTGTCGGAAAACCGGTAGGTGTTCCGTTGGTTGGTAACATAATGGCCTCACGTTGGGCGTTCGAAGCGTTCATGGTTACGCAATTCAAGGACAATCCCTTTCAAAAGCAGTTTTACGACCTTGACAAGGTCATCCGGGAATCGGAGTACAAGAAGATCTATTTTATTCCCGCTTTAGAGTCGAGACTGGCCTACAGCCGGCAACATCGTAATGAATGGCAAAATCCCAATGCCGGCAGGATGGTGAGTGCCCTTTCGCTATTACGCAACGGGATAGGCGGCGAGTTGGAATCGTTGAATCCAGGGCTTTTTCCGGAAGTAAGCCGCTTGCAGGTTGGAAAGGTGGATTCAGTTGTTCTCGAAAAGACCGAAAAATTTTTGGTCAAGCTTCGCCAGTACTATACGAACAAGATGAACACCGCCACCGCTGCCCGGGAGCAGCAGGTGTTGGAAATGACTAAAACACCAGCGCTGAAAGTCTCCTTCGAGGACCACCGAAGCCGTTTTGTCAACAAGGCCGTGGCGGATGCCGTGGAGAACATTGCTTCGCCCGATCGCATCATCGAGTACGATGGCGAGCTGGTTCAAAAGATATATCCTATATACGCCGATGGTCGTCGCCCTCGGCATAAGCTTGATTTTGCGGCGAACTTTTATGAACCCAGCAAGCACTTTGCCGGTGAAAGAATTAATACGCTTCATTTTAATCTCGCAGTGATTTGGAGCATGACGGCCACGATGTTCATTACCCTTTATCTCGATGTTCTCAAACGCGTCGTAAGACGACTGGAAGGGTCGAGGAAATATCGCATTAAGGAAAAGTAGGTGCTTGAGATAATTGGATATTGCCCATTGGGTATGGTACGTCCTGAAGCGTTGACCTCTCTGAAAACCGGATAAGAATTCGTCGGAAGACAGCTATTGTACCGGTGGTCTTACTTTGTGGTGCGCCTATCGGCTATGTCGTTTGCGGGGCATGTATTTCTCGTTATATTTCACCGTATAGAATACTTGCATGCAAACATCCGCTGTTACGAACCAGGAAAAGTCATCGCTCTGGTTTGTCATCATTGCTTCGTCGCTGGGTACACTAATTGAGTGGTATGACTTTTATCTCTTCGGGAGTCTGGCCATCATTTTATCGGAGCAGTTCTTTCCGCAAACTCATCCGACAGCAGCATTTCTTTCCACGCTGGCAACCTTTGCCGCAGGATTCGTAGTGCGCCCGTTTGGCGCTATCGTATTTGGGCGACTTGGCGACCTGGTAGGACGGAAGTACACATTCCTCCTTACCCTCATATTGATGGGAGGTTCCACGTTTGCCATCGGACTTGTGCCAGGATATCAAACTATTGGAGTCGCAGCACCTCTACTGGTAGTTACCCTGAGACTATTGCAGGGACTCGCTATGGGCGGAGAGTATGGCGGTGCGGCAACTTACGTAGCGGAGCACGCACCGGCATCTAAACGCGGCTTCTATACCAGCTTTATCCAAACCACGGCAACGCTTGGGCTATTCGTCTCCATCGGGGTCATCCTCGCCGTGCGCCAATTCGTCGGGGTAGCCGAATTCAGTGCCTGGGGATGGCGCGTGCCCTTTCTGCTTTCCGCCTTGTTGGTTGCCGTTTCCGTCATCATTCGCCTCCGGATGCAAGAGTCGCCGCTATTTAGCAAACTGAAAGCCGAAGGTAAAGTTTCCAAAAATCCCATTAAGGAGAGCTTTGGTAAAAAGGAAAACCTGAAGCTCGTATTAATAGCGCTGTTTGGCGCCACGGCCGGCCAGGGAGTTGTTTGGTACACAGGGCAATTCTACGCGATGACGTTTATTGAAAAGACCTGTAACATAGAATTCGTGCAAACACGAAACATCATTGCTGTAGCGCTGGTTATAGGCACTCCGTTGTTTATTTATTTCGGCTGGTTGTCGGACCGGATTGGCCGAAAAATGATCATGATGATCGGCCTGCTCATGGCCGTCATTCTCTATCGGCCTATCTACCGGCAGATGTACGCCCTTTCGGACGTTACTAAACTGACGGAAGTGGAGGCCCTTCAGCGCATTGAAAAGACCCGGTCCGTGTCGGCCGCAGGCGACTCTGTCGTGGCGACCAGCACCATCCGCGGATACGTGAGCGGCGTTCAGCTAAAAATTACTGAAACGCACACAAAGCTTGCCTCTGTCGACAAGGTTAAGGCAGAGACTAAACGAGAAGTCACACTCGGCAATGACGGCTTTTGGGCCATGATTGGCCTGGTTCTCATCCAGGTTGCCCTGGTAACGATGGTTTACGGGCCCATTGCAGCGTTTCTGGTGGAGTTGTTTCCAACCCGGATCCGATACACATCAATGTCATTGCCCTACCACATCGGCAACGGCATCTTTGGAGGACTCGTGCCTTTTATTGCCACCTCCCTGTACGAACGCAGTAAGACTGACACAAACCCTGGCGGAGACCCGCTGGCGGGCCTCTGGTATCCCATAATTGTCGCTGGTCTATGTTTCGTTATCGGCATGATCTTCCTGAAAAACAGGAAATTAGCGGACGTAACCGATTGATCTGGTCGTTTGAAACGATTGCGACATTTGAATCTTTCGATTTTTATTCCGATATATGCATGACTCAATAACCTCCTTTGAGAAGAACGCTCGCCATATCGCTACTCGCCGTCTTCCTGTTTCAACTGGTAGGTTATTATTTTGTTTACCTGGGTTTTAGTGTTCGTGCGAATAAGGAACTCATTTCCCGTCTCGATGCGCATGATTACTCGGCCGATGAAACCCTGACCCTTAAGATTCCATTCACCCTGCCGTATTGGATGAATGCTGAAACGTTCGAAAGGGTAGACGGTGACTTCGAATATCAGGGGCAATTCTATAAGCTGGTCAAGCAAAAATTATCGAATGACACGCTCTATGTAGTGTGTATCAAGAATACAGGTGAAAAGAAACTGTTTGATGCACTGAGCAACTATATCAAGTTAGCGAACGACCTTCCTGCGACTTCCAAACAGGCTCTTAAACTTTGGGGATCTATTGTGAAAGATTATCTTCCCAATGAATCCATCGGCATAGCGCAGTCTAATGGCTGGTCTGCTATTAACGAGTTTGGTCGTGACCACATCATCACGCCATCTTCTCCGTTAGTCTCCGTCATTTCTCCTCCGCCAAAGCGCGCTTAATCCTGGCGGTAATAAATTAGTGCTGTGCCTTCTGCAGGTTGCAGCCATTCTGAAAGCGCATCTTGTTAGTTCTTTGCGCTGTTTTCAGAGCTTACGCATACCGCCTCTTCGTACCGACTTTATTGCAAAACTAGACTGAATGTGTTGACAGGACTTTTGTTCCATCTCCTGTAGCCATTCAATCGCCAACATTGCCTGGATAGGCCGTCGGCGTTTTGGGTTCGCTGGCGGCTATCCATTGCAAACTTGGCGTAATACAATCTTTCATGACTACCCCGCGTAAGGGTTATATGCGGTGTCTTCATGAATCTTTAGCCAATGCCGGGACATCCTGCCCATATTTTTGGGTTTATGGGCAGGAACCCCGCGCATTAACTCCCCCAATCATTATCGTATGCCATACATCCCAGTTGAAAAGCACCTACCCGGCATCACCGGCCTGCTAGAATATCGCAAAGAAACAGCGGCACCTATTCGCGACCTCACGCAGCTGTTGTTGCGCGGTCCTTCATCTCTCACCGAGGGAGAGCGCGAACTGATTGCCACGGTTGTGTCGCACCGGAACCAATGTCGCTTCTGCACCACGGCGCACAGTGCCGCAACTGACCTCCTATACGGCGAGTGCGATACTTCGTCAATGGCTAAGACAGACATTGAATCAGCTCCCGTTTCCGAAAAAATCAAAGCATTGCTAGTAATCGCCTCACTCGTTCAGGAGGGAGGAAAACAAGTAAATGCCGAGGCCGTTGAGCGGGCGCGCCATGCCGGTGCCACCGACCTTGAAATTCATGACACCGTACTGATCGCCGCCTTGTTCTGTCTGTATAACCGATATGTCGACGGGCTGGCCACAATTGCCCCAGCGGATCCACAGTATTACATCCAGCTTGGTTCGCGCCTGGTGAATCATGGGTACCAGCGCATGCCCGAAGTGTATGATCAGCTAAAAAAGGAAATGCCAAAATAATGCTCAGTCATTGACCGATACCCTGAAACGAATAACACTGTCAAACTTCAATCGCCTTCAACTTCTAACCTTTTCCACATGCTTAGACTTTTACTTATTCTACTATGTATTGCTTGTCATGGCAGCTATGCTCAAACCACCGTTACCGGTACGGTTACTGATTCGGAGACCGGGTCGGGCATAGAAGCCGCCTCTATTGTCATTAAGGGAAAGCTCACCGGAACGATAACGGATCGCTCCGGGAAATTCTCCCTGCAGACAAACACGCAAACTCCTTTTACCCTGATCGTATCAGTGGTAGGGTATCAAAAACAAGATATTTCAGTGACTGGTGCCACGGACATAAAAGTAGCACTCGTACCCAGTGCTGTACTGATGGACGAGATGGTCTTCTCGGCGTCACGCGTGGAGGAAAGTATACTGGAATCTCCCGTGAGCATCGAGAAGATGGACATTAAGTCGATTCGCGAGACACCTTCCGTAAACTTCTATGACGGACTTCAGAATCTTAAGGGTCTGGAGATGGTGACCAGCGGCCTCACGTACAAACAAGTAAATACGCGTGGTTTCAATGACACGGGCAATGCGCGATTTCTTCAGCTGGTAGATGGAGTTGACAATCAGACTCCGGGTTTGAATTTCGCCGTGGGTAATTTATTCGGGTCATCGGATCTCGATATGGAGAGTGCGGAGTTGATTCCCGGATCAGCATCCGCGTTGTATGGCCCGGTAGCGTTCAATGGTGTGCTCATGCTCCGCACGAAAGATCCCTGGTTGTATCAGGGCCTGAGTGCCCAGGCGAGGGTAGGGGTAAATCACTTCAATGAAACATACGCCGACCCCACTGCATTGTATGATTTTTCTTTGCGGTATGCGAAGGCATTCAACAATAAATTTGCCTTCAAGTTCAACGCCTCTTATTTCACCGGACTCGATTGGTACGCGACAAACTACGAGGACGTGGATCCGCTCGCATCCGCTGATCAACGCGGCGACGACAATCCGGCCCGCAATGCCCTCAACATTTATGGCGATGATGCGGCGACCGAGATCCCCGGCGTTGGCAGGGTATCCAGAACCGGTTACGAAGAGCGGTTCCTCCTGGATTACGATGTGTATAGCTTAAAGCTCAACGGGGCGCTGCACTATCGCATTACCGATAACATCGAAGTGCTGTACCAGTACAACTACAATCAGGGCAGAGCCGCATATACGGGAAGTAACCGGTTTCAATTGAACGATTTCAATTTCCAACAGCATCGCATTGAGATGAAAGGCGCTAACTATTTTGTCCGTGCTTATGCTAACCTCGAAGACTCGAAGCACTCGTACAACGGAAAGGGACTGGGTCAGCTGATTAACCGGACCTGGGTACAAGACTTTAACGGCAACGTGGTTGCACCGGGCGACGCCGATAATATGTGGTATGACCGGTACACGGCCGCGTTTCTTGGTGACGTCAACGGGGTCACCGGGAATAGTCATAGCGCAGCCAGAAATTTTGCTGACGAGGGACGCTTCCTTCCCGGCACGCCTGAATTCGAAGCAGCTAAATCGCAGCTCATCGCCACACAAGGTATGGGCGGTGCGGGTATCCTGAGTCAAAGCAAGTTCTACCATGCCGAAGGTCAATACGATTTCGCCGGAATATTCAAGCCTGTTGACATACTGGTCGGCGGTAATTTCAGAATGTATGACATGTTCACCAATGGCACCCTTTATGATGACGTGAACAATAAAGTCACGATCAAAGAAGGTGGTGCCTTCGTGCAATTGTCGAAGAAAATTCTCGCCGACAAGCTCAAGTTGACCGGTTCCCTGCGATACGACAAGAACCAGAACTTCGACGGAAGACTCACACCACGGATATCCGGCGTGTATGCCGTGAACAGTCAGCATCACTTCAGAACTTCATACCAGGCAGGGTTCAGAAATCCTACACCCGGCGATCAATACATCAAGCTGAACGCCGGCCCCATAACCATCCTGGGTGGTGTTCCTGATAACAGCAAGGGTATGAATGTGTATGAGAACACGTTTACGGCGGCTTCGCTGGATCCATTCTTCTCTACCTATTACCCCGCATACTACGGAGCGATGGCAGGAGGTGCCTCACCCGATGCGGCCAGTGCAGCGGCCATTGATCAGGCAAAGGATTTGCTGGTCAAGTCTGACGTTCCCTACATTAAGCCGGAACGCGTGCAAACATTCGAAATCGGCTACAAAGGCTTATTCGGCAATACATTGTTCGTCGATGCGAATTATTACTACAGTGCCTATAACGACTTCATTCTCAATCAGGTGGTGATGCAGCCGCAGCATACCATTTTGTTGAGTGATGGTTCGATCAATCCAGAAGCCGCAGCAGACCTTTTGAGTGAGAGTTCAAGTCACCTTTATCAATTGTACACGAATGCCGCGGACCGGGTTTCTGCGCAAGGCGCAACGCTTGGGCTAAGCTATTTGCTGCCTGCAGATTTTACCATTGGCGGAAACGCAACCTGGGCGGATTTTAACCTTCGCAATGCCGACCCGAATGAAATCCCTCGTTTCAATACTCCCGAGTGGCGCACGACCATGACGTTTGGCAAAAGTAACCTTTGGAAACATGCAGGCTTTCAGGTTGCCTGGCGCTGGCAGGATACCTTCGATTGGTATGGCACGTTCAATCAAATGCGTCCCGGAACCATTAACGCCTACTCAATCGTCGATGCACAGATCAATTGGAAAGCGCCTGCTATCAAGTCAATATTTAAGATCGGTGCAAACAATCTCTTCAACAAACAGGTGTATCAGGCATATGGCTCGCCGTCCATTGGAGCGATGTATTATGTGTCTATAACTTTTGATCAATCCATGCTATGAGTTCGGCCGCGTCGGTATCACCGGAGTTGACAGTAAAGGATGCCAATAGCGTCACGCCGTATCTGTGGGGCATGTTTGTCATGTGCTTCATTGGTAACGTGATGGGAGGTACGGTGTCGACGCTGATGTCGGTGTATTTGCCAGTCGTGGTGGCCGACATCTCGACCGACAAGACGCCGGCTCTTGAACAATTGAGCGCCCTGCTGAGCGCCCTGTATTTCGTTGGTTGGGCCATTGGTGGCCTGACTATGGGCGTGATTGCCGATCGTGTCGGGAGGGTTCGCTCGCTTGCTACAGCCATTATTATTTTCGGTGTGGGCACGGTGCTGATGCGCTTCGGCAATACCTGGACGTACATCATTGCGCTGCGGTTTATTTCGGGCTTCGGCGTCGGCGCCAGTTTGGTACTCAATACAACGTTGCTTTCGGAAGTCTGGCCAGCAAAAACGCGCGCTGTATTTCTGGGCATCCTTTCGATCGGATTTCCCGTCGGCATCTTTTCGTCAGGTGCTATGAATTATTTCGTGGCTGATTGGCGCGATGGCGTCTTTATCGGAGTGATCCCAATTTTCCTGGGTGCCCTGATCTGGCTGTACGTAAGAGAGTCGGATCGCTGGAAACAGTCGCGTGGTTCGGGACAAAAGAATGTTGCCCGCGTAGAACTCGCCAATCACAAACAGCAGTTACTCGAGGGCGCGGTGATATTCAGCGCAATGCTTATAGGACTGTGGGCGATCTTTTCATGGTTGCCCACCTGGGTACAGAGCCTGCTGCCTTCGTCTGATGGTCAAAGGGAGCGCGGACTTAGCATGATGTTGCTCGGCATCGGCGGCCTCAGCGGAGGATTCTTCTCGGGTTGGATTTCCAACCTTTTGGGTACACGCAAAGCGATGATCTGCGTCTTCACGATGTGCTTTGTGCTTTCGGCCTTGCTGTTTCTCGGAAACACCTCTTTCCAGGTAGTAACACTGGTAGAGATCGCCTTGCTGGCATTCACGTTTGGGGTGAGCCAGGGACTGCTGGCCGTTTACATCCCTCAGCTGTTCCCGGTATCCATCCGGGCCATGGCGACTGGTTTTTGCTTTAACATCGGACGTTTCTTCACCGCCACGAGTGTCTTCTTCGTGGGCGCCCTGGTGAGTACCCTCGGTGGATACGGGGCGTCCCTGTTTGCATTTTCCTTTGTCTTTTTGATTGGATTGTTATTTACATTATTCACACGAAAAGAGAGATCCCATGCCTCACATTAAGGTTCCCGACGATGTTCCAGGCATCAGAAGTCTTGTCATGTTCAGGCCCGACACCGGCCGGCACCTGTATGAACTGGCGGAAGTCCTGCTGAGAGGAGAATCACCTCTGACTCCGGCCGAACGGGAGCTGATAGCCGCCTATGTGTCCCGACGGAATGCCTGCGTCTTTTGTTCCTGTAGTCACGCGGCAGCATCCAGGGTCCATTTTGGTGATGCGGAAGCGGTGGTTGATGCCGTGCTGACAAATCCGGAAACCGCACCTATAAGCGCAAAATTTCGTGCCCTGCTCGTTATCGCGGACAAAACGCGCGAACGGGGCAACCTGGTCACTGCCGACCACATTGCCGCTGCGCGTGATGAAGGGGCGACCGATCGCGAGATTCACGACACCGTACTCATAGCAGCAAGCTTTAGCATGTTTAACCGATACGTTGATGGGCTTGACACCTTAACACCCACGGATCCGGCTGCCTACGCGCCAATGGGCGTTCGGATGGCTACGGTGGGATATGTGCCACCTGAGCCCGCGAGGGAATAAGAAAAGACGCCTTAATTGGGCGATCGCGTGCGCCATTTTTTGAAAAGTAATGACCGATTAAAGAACTTGTGGAATGGCTTACATTGAACTGAACAACGATTTTCCGGGTATCAGGGGCCTTATGGCTTTTCGCCCGCAGCTCGCGCAGCCACTCAACGAATTAGCCGAGGTGCTGCTACGGGCCGAGAACTCACTCTCGCGCGGTGAACGCGAGTTGATTGCCACCTACGTTTCATATCTGAACGACTGCTTTTTTTGCCAGCAGGCCCATGGAGGCCTCGCCCAACATTATCTCGGCTGCTCCATGGAGTTTATTGACGAGGTGAAAGCCGACTTCATAACCACGGATTTGTCTGACAAAATCAAGTCATTGCTGACCATAGCGGCAAGTGTGCAGCGAAGTGGAAAAGCAGTTACGCAAGACCAGGTAGACATTGCACGAGCAGCGGGCGCGACGGAAAACGAGATTCACGACACGGTCTTGATAGCGGCGGCGTTCTGCATGTTTAACCGTTATGTTGATGGATTGGGAACTTGGGCACCGAAAGACAGGAATTTTTATATTCAACGCGGAAAGCAACGCGCCGAAGAAGGCTATGCCAATTATAACCCCGCGCACTGACCAATCGCTGATGATGAAGAAAACATTTTTTTACTCCGGAGTTGTATGTCTGGCACTGTTTGAGGTGCTGAAAGTTTATTTCATCATGCCCATGCCAGGCAGCCAGCAACATGACACACTCGACGTCGCCTATTTCCTGCACGCGCACCGTTGGTCGATCCGCCTTGTTTTACTTGCCGTAACGATATACGGTGCCACCGATGCGTTTAAAGTAAAACATAAGTGGCTGCCGGTTATCCCCATAATCGCATGGCTCTGGGTTGCTTATATGTTCAATTTCAAGATGCTGGCGGACAAAATGTTCAGACAGCCGGAAAATCTTGTCTACAAAAACCGGTCTGCGAATGTGCTGACTGATAGCAGCCTGGTCATAGGAGTTTCGGTGAACGACGTTGCCAAAGCATATCCCATCCGTTACATGAGTTACCATCACCAGGTAAGGGATACGATCGGCGGAAAGGCAATGATCGTAACCTATTGCAATGTGTGTCGCACGGGTCGTGTATTCGAACCTCTGGTCGACGGACGTCCCGAAAATTTCAGACTGGTGGGCATGGACCACTTCAACGCGATGTTTGAAGATGAGACCACCGGCAGCTGGTGGAGACAGGCGACTGGTGATGCAGTAGCCGGGCCGTTGAAAGGAAAAATGTTGCCGGAAGTGGGATCGACACAAATGACTTTGAAAAAGTGGTTCGACATGAACCCGAACGGTGTGGTCATGCAATACGATCCATCTTTCCGCAGCGTGTACGACTCTGTTGGACGGTTTGAGAAGGGAAAGGGTCGATCGTCTTTGACCCGTACGGACTCCTTGTCCTGGCAGGACAAATCGTGGGTCGTGGGCATTTCGTTAAACGGCGAAAGCAAAGCTTATGATTGGAACCAACTTAGGGAGGAGCGCGTCATCCATGATGTGGTCGGGAATGAGCCGATTGTCCTGGCATTGTCGAACGATAACCAGAGTTTCATAGCATTTATCCGTCCAACGGGCGGGCATCAGTTTCGACTCTCGGGTGATACCCTGTTTTCTGAAAAATTGTACTATGATTTTTCGGGCCGCGACCTTGCCAGCCTCACGACGCGACTGCCTGCCGTGAAGGCCTACCAGGAATTCTGGCATAGCTGGCGAACCTTCCATCCCGACACCAAAAAGTACGAATAACTCAACCCGCCGCGGGGTTAATACGCCGAAAGGCGTATTAATTCTTAATTGTCAATTGTCAATTCTTAATTTTAAGGATGCCTTTTACGCCCGCGCATCCTGCTATAGTATTACCGTTGCTCAGGAAGAGCCGACTGTCGGCGTTGGGTCTGGTAGCAGGAAGCATGGCTCCGGACTTCGAGTACTTTTTTAAGATGGAAGTAGATAGCCATCACAGCCACACGCTGGCAGGGCTTTTCTACTTCGACCTCCCGGTAACTGTATTGCTAGGCTGGCTGTTCATTAGATTTGTCCGGACAAATCTCTTTGCCAATCTTCCACCATACTTTCAGCGCAGGCTGCGGCCGATAGAGAACCTTGAAGTGCGCAGTGTATTCATCGATCATTGGCTCATTTTTCTGATCAGCGCATTATTGGGATCGTTGTCACATCTGTTCTGGGACGGCTTCACTCATAATAATACCTTCTTTGTCCGCAACCTGTCATTTTATCAGGGTACGTATGTTCCGTACCACGGCGTGAAATATCCCTTGTGGTACGCGCTGCAGCACATAAGTTCGGCGATCGGTCTTTCAGTTATGCTGGTCTATCTTGTGCAGTTGCCTGCCCTGCCAGGAACGGTGAGAAAGCCCTCATTCGCCTACTGGATCATGGTTGCCTTAGTGGCATTGCTTGTCGTGGTATTGCGATTCAAACTATGGCCCGGCGAACTAAAGGAAGGGAACATCATTGTGAGTGCCATTTCCGGGTTGTGCTGCGGTCTTGTTATAGCCGGAATGACTAATTTCAACAACGCCATGCGCGAGGTAGACCAATAGGATGGCTAAAAAGAATACCCAATGGGCCCAGGTGGGCAAGCGCGAGATCGAGTTGTCGAACCTCGACAAGATCCTGTTTCCGGAAGATGGCATTATCAAAGCACAGGTAATTGCGTACTACCTGGCTATAGCGCCCACGTTGTTGAACTACGTGAAGGGCAGAGCACTCACCCTGATTCGTTTTCCTGACGGTATTACTGGTGAGAGCTTCTACCAAAAGAACCGGCCCGAGTGGGCACCGAACTGGATTGAATTTGTCGTATTGGGCAAGGAGAAGAAGGACTACATTCTTGCCACGGAACCCGCTTTGCTGGTGTGGTTGGCCAACCTGGCGTCACTGGAACTGCATCAACTCCACAGCAGAAGACCGCTGTACGATTTTCCCGATTACATGGTATTTGATCTCGATCCTCCTGAAGGATATGATTTTAAGAAACTGGTGCCCATAGCCCTGGAGTTGAAAAGCATTCTGGAAGATCATGGTTATACGCCGTTCGTAAAAACAACGGGGGGAAAGGGGCTCCACATTTGCTGTCCGATCGAAGCAAAATGGGACTTTCACACTGTATTTGAAGCGGCACAGGACCTCGCGAAGCCCTATGTGGATGGCCATCAGGATCGCGTCACCCTGCATATCAAGAAGGATGCCCGTAAAGGAAGGGTACTCGTGGATATCTTTCGCATTCGTTCGGGTCAGAGCATCGTTTCGCCTTACAGCCTGCGCGGGCGGAACAGGGCGCCAGTGTCGATGCCGTTGACCTGGGATGAATTGTCGGCGGTGACGGACCCATCTGTTTTTAATATTGAGAATGCCGTTGATAAGGTCACGCGGGATGGTGATGCCTGGGAAGGGTTCGATGCCTATGCTGTGGCGCTTCATACACAGCGTCCAAAGGAGGTACCGAAAAAGACTATTAATCCCAAGGGTAACAAGCACAAATCACCCGAGCAACTGGAGGCCTATGCAAAAAAACGCGACTTCGAACGCACACCTGAGCCTGCTGGCAGCCCGCCCGAAGAGACTGGCAATCGTTTCGTTGTTCACCGCCACCATGCTTCGCGGCTACATTACGATTTACGACTCGAACAAGACGGTGTGCTCAGATCCTGGGCGGTGCCCAAGGGATTGCCGCCGTTTCCTGGTGTGAAACGTCTGGCCGTACAAACGGAAGATCACCCCATCGAATACCTCAAATTTGATGGAAAGATCCCCAAGGGCCAATACGGAGCAGGGGAGATGTGGATCTATGCACTGGGCCGGTATCAGATCACGAAGGATAAGAAAGACGGCTTCTATTTCAGGCTCAACAGCAAGGAAGTAACGGGCGAATACCGCATTCACAAAATGAAGGATAAGGAATGGCTGCTTGAACGGGTGGACGATCCGCAGGTGAACTACCTTCATCAGGACATTGAACCGATGTTGTCTGAGACGGGCGACCTTCCTCCGAAAGCAAACGATTATGTCTACGAAATCAAATGGGACGGCATTCGCGCATTGATCGCGGTCGAGGACGAAAACATTGTGATCAAGACCCGAAACCAGAATGACGTGACCGCCCAGTTTCCCGAACTGCAGATCGCCGCTAAAGCCTTTCGTGCAACGAATGGGCTATTCGATGCGGAGATCGTCTGCCTCGATGCAACCGGAAAGCCGGTTTTCCAACGAGTGATCAACCGTCTCATGTCGACGGGTGAGTCGAACATTCAAAAGCTTTCAAAGCAGAACCCTGCGCATTGCTATGTATTCGACTGCCTGTACCTCGATGGCAGAACATTAATTAACGATCCATTGCTCAAGCGAAAAGAGTTTGTAGGCGATGCCATCAAGCCGGATACCCCATTCCGTGTAAGCGAGCATGTCGAAGATGGACAGTCTCTTTATGAAGCGGCCAAGGCGCACGAGTTGGAAGGCATTATCGCCAAGAAGCGAGACAGCCGTTATCTGCCCGGGCGAAGGAGCGATCTCTGGATAAAAGTCAAGCTGAGGCAGTCAGCAGAATGTTTTGTGATCGGATATACAGAGGGCAGGGGAATTCGCGGTACTCAATTCGGTGCGTTGCACATCGCTGAACGATCAGGGGATGGTTGGGCCTATCGCGGTAAAGTCGGTACGGGATTCGACGATGACATGATGAAAAGTATCAATGCCATAATAAAAAAGCGTGCTGTCGTAAAAAAACCTTCATTCGTACCCAAGGTGCTTGATGACGCGGTGTCGAAATGGATCGAGAAGCCTTTTGTCATTGAGTGTACCTACGCCAAGCTTACGGCTGATAAGATATTCCGGGAGCCGGTTTTTATGCGGTTGCGTCCGGATCTGGAGGTGAGTTGATCGCGACGATCGCTACTTGCAGATGTCTTTCTTAATTTTCTCAGCAACCTTGTAACCAAGTTCCTCCGCCTTTTTCAGGTCGGCGCAAGCAAGCGTGCTTTGCTTCTGGCGCTGCAACGCTACTGCGCGATTATAGTAGGCAACGGAGAGTTCCGGATGGAAGGTAATGGCCACGGTGTAGTCTTCCGACGCTTCTTTATACCTTCCCAGCTTAAGCAGCACATTGCCGCGGTTCAACCAGGCCTTGTCATATTTCTCGTTGAGACCGATGGCCTGCGTATAGTCTGAAAACGCTCCCTTCAGGTCATTTAACTTCTCCTTTACAATTCCCCGGTTCAACCATATCTCGGGATTGTTTGGTTCGATTTCAAGGGCGTGGTTGTAGTCATCCAGTGCACCCTTGTAGTAGCCACCTTCCATTCGCTGGTAGGCCCGTGCGAGGTACGGATGAAGCATACTTGAATCACTTTCGATCGCCTTTTCGATTTCGTCCATCGAGTCCTGCGAGGCACCCTTGCTTCGCTTCACGTTGGCGATGTTGGCGCGGGCCGCCACATGGTCAGGGTTGAGAACCAGGGCTTGCTGGAAGTCAGCTATTGCCGTGGTATCACCCATGGCGTGCCGTGCGATGCCGCGATTCACATAATAGTCGGGCTCTTTCTGCTGAAGTGCGATGGCCGAGTCAAGCCAATGTATTGCCTCAGGATAATGTTGCAGTTTGGTGTCTGCAAGGCCGAGATAGTTGTAAATCAACGCCTCCATGCCCGATGCTTTTGACGTGACCTGGTTGCTGCCGGCGGCCGACGCACCGATCCGGAAGAACACGGTATTGGTTTCCCCTGACTGAAGCTTCAGCAATTTAAGAAGATCACTTTTTGCCTGATCGTAGAACCCCAGCGTATAGCGAAGGGTGGCGAGGCTGTAGAGCACATCCGGCTGATCAGGATAGCGGTCGTTGTAAATCCCATAATCGGTGAGGGCGCCCTGGAAGTCCTTTAATTGCTCGCGCGTAGACGCCCGGGTAATGTACGTGTCCATGTTGCCAGGATCCTCCTCCAGGCATTTGTTGGACAGGACCAAAGCGTCCTCGTACGCCGCGTTTTCGTATGCCGTTCGGGCCTGCTCACAAATTTTCCGAACATCCGACCGTTTTTCCTGAGCGCCTGCATACATTGACCATACGAGGATCGTTAAAGTCCAAATGACTTTCATATTGCTGAAATTAACGAAATATTCTCCGTCGAAGTGTAAACTCTTTCGTGTAAAAAATGTTTAAACGGGTATGAAGACTGCCAAAAAATCGTCGAAGAAATCCGCCGGGGCGTCGGCTGCCGAATTGCGCACGGCCTACATGGAATACCTGCTCACGAATGGAAAACGACCCGCATCCGTCTTTAAGTTTTGCCAGGATCTGGGGATCCCCGAAGAGACCTTTTATGCCTATGCCGGGTCTTTCGATGGACTGGAGCAACATATCTGGACCAGTTTCATTGATCACGTGGTAGGACGTTTGCAGCCCGACACCGAATTTGCCAGTTTTTCGTCGCGCGATAAGATTCTCACCTTCTATTATGCCCTGCTGGAAGAATTGAAACGAAACAGAAGTTTTGTTTTGCTCCAGACGGACAACCTCAGCAGGCCTGCCATAGTACCGCCGCATTTGAAAGGATTTAAAGCTTCGTTCGAGCGCTTTATTGAGAACATCCTGAACCTCGGAAAGGATCGGGGAGAAGTGGCCACGCGTCCCATTATCGACAAGCGATATCCCAAGTTGTTTTGGCTGCACATGGGATTTATTCTGACGTTTTGGAAGAATGACAATAGCGCAGATTTTGAAAAGACCGATGCCGCAGTCGAGAAGTCGGTAAACCTTGCTTTCGATTTGCTGGGCAAAGGAGCGGTTGACTCAGCCATCGACTTTGGCAAGTTTCTCTATCAGACCGCGCGATAGAATTATCGCGAAGTAAACACACCCTAAACGTTAACGTGAAAGAACAAGACAGCATTCCAGTTACCAAGGTACAGCGCGCGTCAAAGTTCCTGACGACCGGGGCCAAGATTGGTGCGAACTATCTGAAACACTACGGAAAGAAATTAATCAATCCGAATACTACAACGGATGGGCTACATGAGGACAACGCCAAGGATATCTACGACTCGCTTAGCGAACTCAAGGGGGGAGCGCTAAAAGTCGCGCAGATGTTGAGTATGGATAAAAACCTGCTGCCGACGGCGTATCAGCAAAAGTTTGTCATGGCGCAATACAGCGCGCCTCCTTTGTCGTATCCGTTAGTGGTTCGCACGTTCCAGAAGCATTTCGGCAAGAAGCCCGACCAGATCTTTGACACATTTACCACCAGTGCCGTCAACGCAGCGTCCATGGGCCAGGTTCACCAGGCGACCCTGGGCGACAAGAAGTTTGCCGTGAAGATTCAGTACCCTGGTGTGGGTGATAGTATCAAATCGGATCTCGCGATGGTAAAGCCCATCGCGCTGGCGATGTTCAAGCTCAGCCCGACCGAGTACGACGAATTTATTCAGGAGGTGGAGTCAAGAATGCTGGAGGAGACCGATTACGATCTCGAACTGGAACGCTCTATGGATCTTTCGCTCAGGACGCGTCACCTGAAGAACATTCTCTTTCCAACTTACTATCCGAAATACTCGTCGTCGCGGGTACTCACCATGGATTGGATCGAGGGGCGACCACTTGGCGAGGTGCTGAAAACGCCGATGCTTAGTACTGACGCCAATCGACTGGGGCAGGCCATGTGGGACTTCTATCACTTCCAGATGCATACCCTCAAAGCGGTACATGCCGATCCCCACCCCGGTAATTTCATCATCACCCCCGACAACCAACTTGGTATTATCGATTTTGGCTGCGTGAAAGAAATACCGGAAGACTTTTACGATATCTATTTTCAGCTGATGGATCGACGCCTGCTGACAGACACCCGCCATCAGCAGGAATTATTTCAGAAGCTGCGCTTCATTTATCCGGAAGACACGCCGAAGCAAAAGGAGTTTTTCACCGCCACCTTCATCAAGCTCATTGAGATATTAAGCCGCCCTTTCCGCGATGGAGAGTTTGACTTTTCCAATAAGGCATACTTCGACGAACTCTATGAATTCGGTGAGAAGCTTTCCGCCATGAAAGAGCTGCGTGACAGCAAGAAGGCGCGAGGTGTCCGTGACGCGGTATATATCAACCGGACGTACTTTGGTTTGTACACTATCCTCCACGATCTGAAGGCCAGGATTGTGACGAGACCCGACTAATAGGTTTGTGATAAAGTTATGGGTCTGACGTTCTCCGGCATTCCTATTTTTTCTATCTTTACCTATCCTGATTCAATTTTTATCTAACTTATCATGTTATGAGAGCGATCTGGAAAGGTCATATACAATTTTCACTTGTCACGATTCCGGTGAGGATTTACAACGCGATCGATACTGCGCAGTCGATCAGCTTCAACTTGTTATCCAAAGAGGGTCACAATCCTGTCAGCTACGAAAAGAAGGACAAGGTGACCGGCGAAACCTTGCGTCAGGAAGATATTGTGAAGGGCTATCAGTACGAACCGGGTCAATACGTAATCATTGACAACGAAGACTTCGCGAAGGTGAGGTTGAAGAGTGAGAAGGTAATTGAAATCGAAGGTTTCGTCGATTCGTCTGAGGTGCATCCGACGTTGTTTGAAACGCCGTATTACATCGGGCCGGATGGTGATGTTGCCGCCAAAACGTACGGACTGCTGAGTGAGACGTTAAAGCAAACGGGTCGCATAGCGGTGGGAAAAGTCGTTCTCCGCGACCGTGAGACGCCGCTGCTGCTGGCGCCAATGGACAAGGGGATCGTCATGTATCGCCTGCGTTACCCCGACGAAGTGCGCGGCATGAGTGAAGTGCCCCAGTTGCTGGAAGTGAAAGCAGACAAGGAGCAACTCAAGCTTGCGAAAACACTGGTTGATTCGATGACCAGGAAGTTCAGCCAGATCGAAATGAAGGATCATTATACGGAAAAGCTCCGCAGCATCATCGATGCCAAGGTCGAAGGCAAGGACGTTGTTATCGTGGAGGAAGAAGCGCCCAAGGTAGTCGATATCATGACGGCCCTCAAGGCCAGCATCGATGCCGCGAAGAAGCCCATGGAAAAGGCCAAGGGAACAGAAGCGAAGAAAGAGAAGGTTGAGAAGCAAAAGACGACCCGTCGCAAGGCGAGTTGATTTTGTCAAGGGACTGTTCGTGGTAAGTGTTAAATTTGCAGCCAAATGGGTAAGGTCGTCAAGTTTCCAATTCCAACCCCGGAGAAGTTTGGGCCGGAGCGCGTCCGCAAGCAAAAAGTGGGCGAGGTGGAACGGCATGGTCAGCTGAACCTGTTCACGGGCGGCAAAATTATACGTCTACACCGGCTCACGGAATTTGAGGAAGCATTACTTCTTGATGATCAGGGTGAAAAGACAACCGCGGTCAAGTTATATTTGAAGGCGATCAAGAATGGTGATGCCCTGGGTGATGCCTATTGCAACCTGGGAATCATAGAATGGCAACAGGGCAATACTGCAAAGGCGGTTGATTATTTTACGCTTGCCTTGCAGCACGACCCGCGCCACTTCGAGGGTCACTATAACCTCGCCAATCTGTATGGAGAGCTGGGGAACTTCCCCCTGGCCAAGGCGCACTACAGGATTTCGATTGAATTGGAACCTTCGTTTCCGAACAGCCATTTCAATCTGGCGCTCACTTTTGCCATGAACAAGGAATTTGAAGAAGCGGTGAAGTGTCTCCTGCAATACCGCGAACTGGCGGCGCCTGCCGATCACAAAATCGCCGACGACCTTATCATCAAGCTTTCCTCCGCAAAATAAGGCTGATCTGGCACGGTCCCGGGGGGAACGGCTGATAGCATATCAGCTCATTTATACTAACTTATGGCGAATATCTTCTCGTATGGAGACAAAGTTAGTACGCGAGTCGAGGCTGTTGGCAGAACAGGTATTTACTGAACCGGAATTTGCCCAGCTCCCTTTCCACAATCTGAATCATACTAAGGACGTCGTTGATGCAGTAAAGGATATTGGTATGCATTCGGCGCTTACCGATGAAGAAATGGAAGCTTGTCTGGCGGCCGCCTGGCTGCACGACGTTGGTTACAAGTATGGTAAAAAGGATCACGAGAAGCAGTCGGTCGCTGTAGCCACGGAATTGTTCAGACGCCTCGGCACGCCGATCGGCATAATCAACCTGGTTAACAACGCGATTCTGTCTACGCACATGCCGCAGCAGCCGCGATCAATGGTGGACAAAGTACTGTGTGATGCTGACCTGGCCCATCTGGCGGGACCGTTGTGTGATACAAAATCAGGCCTGCTTCGACAGGAAATGCAGGCGAAAGGCAAGTCTTTTGGTGACGATGAATGGAAAGTGTATAACCTCGCATTCATGCAGGACCATCACTACCATACAACCTACGGCCAGACGGTGTTGGAGGAAGGCAAACGAAAAAATATAAAGCGACTGAAAAAGTTGGGAAACGGGAAAATTGAAGGTGATGATACATCGCCGGTATCGCATAAGAAGTACAGGAAGTTAAAGGACGAAAATGAAAAATTGCGCGGCAAGCTTGACAAAGGCACGAGACCGGATAGGGGAATTGAAACCATGTTCCGGACAACTTCGCACAATCATGTGATGCTGAGTCAGATGGTGGATAACAAAGCCAGCATCCTCATCACGATCAATTCGATTATTTTATCACTCATCGTATCGGTATTGATTCGAAAATTAGAAGCGAATCCCTACCTGGTGTACCCGACCGTTTTGTTGGTAACCGTGTGCCTTGCTACCATGGTCTTTTCCATTCTCGCGAGCCGGCCTAATGTGAGTTCAGGAAAGTTTACCAAGGATGATATTCGGAACAAGAAGACCAACCTGTTGTTCTTTGGCAACTTTCACGCCATGGATTTTGACGATTACTATTGGGGCATGAATGAAATGATGAAAGACGCGGACTACCTCTATGGCAGTATGATCAAAGATGTATACTACCTGGGAAAAGTGCTGGGCAAGAAGTATCACTACCTGCGCTTTGCCTACAGCATCTTTATGTATGGATTCGTTGTAGCGATACTTGCTTTTGGGATAGCCTACGCGTTAACGTCCAATGGACAATTCTGAGCGTTTCTTTACAAAACAAAACACACACAGACCGAGTTGAACGAAGGCTGTGCAGAAGATGGTAAGGAAGATTTCCATAGCGTGTCGTGTTGATGTCTGTTTCAAATCTAAGGCAATCGGTTTAAGGAGGAACCCAGTATTTGATTACCTGCTGCTCGTTCCGTTGACCGCCCAAATAGGACTTTGAATGACACCGGCCGGGGAGCTCCGCCACTTTACAAAATGAAGTATCGGTAGTTAACTATTTGATTATGTGATAGTTAATCATATTCTATTTAAGTCGCTGATTGATACTTATATAGAGGGACCCTACCGCTTGACCCAGCAATTGTCAGGAGTACTAACCAACTCGCATCAGAAAATCCGGCCTGCTAAAGCCACATTACCATCAACTCCTGGATGCACCCAACGCGCGATGCCTCACAACGCCGTCCGTTTTGCCGCAGTAGCAATAGCGGTTTCTGTCAGGGCAACGGTACTGCCGTAGCGCCTGAACGTACGCAAGAGGGAAGACTTCGTCGTCTGAAAACACCTTCTGGTCGAGGCATAGTGGCCGAATTCAAACGTTTATACATTAATTCTTTAACTTGCCAGGAGAGCCCTTCCATTACTTGCAGTAGCGTATGAAATGTGTGTCCAGGAATTGCCCGGCAATCTTCCTGTTTTTTGGGTTAATGCTGATACAGCTTGTCTCAATAGCTGATCCGGGGCGTGGGCTGAAGTTCGAAGAGAACAAGTCCCAATGGCCTGCAACCTACCATTATGGCGCTTCCATTCCCGGAGGATCGTTCTTTGTTCAACCCGGTGTATTTACATTTCTTTTTTTTGACCAGGCGCAAATCGATCAATGGCACGAGAAGTCGCATGGTGCTGACGACGGTGGCGAATGGCCCACTGAAATGGTTGATGGCGTTCGCGTGGAGACGCGATTCATCGGCGCCAACCATCGCGCAACGGCGGTACCGATTGATCAGAACAGTGACTATTCGAATTATTTTATAGGAACAGACACCCGGTCGTGGGCGCCGGGCGTGCGGAATTATCAGGCGGTTCAATACCAGGCCTTGTATACCGGGATTGACCTGATGATTTACTCTTCTGAGCAAAATCTCAAATATGACTTTGTGGTGGCCGCAGGAGCAGACCCATCGGTCATTCAATTTGCCTACGAAGGAATCGACAAGGTGATGTTAAGCGCCGGGGGCGATCTTGAAGTAGAATCCCAATGGCCATTATTCATAGAAAAGAAGCCAGTAGCTTATCAGTACATCGATGGCAGGCGCGTTTTGGTGCCTTGCCAATATCAACTTGCAAATGGCGTGGTGTCGTTTCAGTTTCCGAAGGGATATGATGCGTGCCAGCCGTTGGTGATTGATCCGTTGCTGATCTTTTCAACGTACTCAGGATCTACTGCAGACAACTGGGGCAGTACGGCTACGCCGGGTGAACACGGTACCCTGTATTCGGCCGGTGTGACCTGGAATAATGACGGAGGAAGGTTTCCTGCAACGACAGGTGCTTTTCAGTCCGTCCTCAGCGGTGCCTTTGATATTGGCATACTGAAATACGATTCTACGGGTACCCGTTTACTGTACGCAACCTACCTGGGTGGCACTGAAACCGATTCGCCCCATAGCCTGGTCGTTAATAAGGACAATGAGCTTCTGGTGTTAGGAACCACCAGTTCAATGGACTATCCGACGACGCCTTCAGCGTATGATCGTGTCTTCGCCGGAGGAACGCCTGCAAATGGTGTAGTGAGCTACCGTCACGGATCGGATATTCTCATCAGTAAATTCTCCAGTGACGGCATGAATCTTCTGGCCAGCACCCTGTTGGGTGGAGCCGAAAACGACGGGCTCAACCAAGGGGTGTTGGTGCAGAATTACGGTGACCAGCAGCGAGGCGACATCATCACGGACAGTTCAAACAATGTGTATATCGCAACCGTTACTGGCTCTCCCGCGTTTCCAATTGTAAACGGCTTATTCGATACTTACGGCGGAGGAATTACGGATGCCGTGATTATCAAGATGAATCCCGATCTGACCAGTATTGCGTGGTCGACATTTGTGGGCGGCTCAGGAACGGATGCCTGTCACACTATCAAGTTCGACAAGGCGGGAGATCTGTTCATTGGCGGCGGAACTTCGAGCCCGGAATTTCCGGTTACTGTCGGTAGTTACCAGACAACTTTCAAGGGAGTTGCTGATGGCTGGATAGCCAGTCTTTCGGCCGACGGAACCGCGTGGCAGCAGGCTACCTTTACCGGGACCAACTCGTTCGATGAAGTGTTCTTTGTCGACCTTAATGCCGACGACGAGGTGTATGTATACGGACAAACCTCGGGGGCGTTCCCTGTCACGCCGGGTGTATACAGCAACCCCCATAGCGGTCAATTTATTCAGAAGTTCGATCACAACCTCTCTCAACTCAGATTCTCGACAGTCGTTGGGTCAGGAAGAGGTATCCCCGACATTTCGCCTACCGCATTTTTGGTGAATGACTGCAACAATATTTATATCGCGGGTTGGGGCGGTGTCGTCAACATTGCTTCATTGTTCTGGCAAAACAATACCTTCGGAATGCCCGTGACGGCCGATGCGTACCAGCCGACAACCAGTGGATCGGATTTTTACTTTATGGTGCTCACCGACGATGCAACGCAGTTCCTATACGGTACATACCTCGGCGGAAATCTATCCCGCACACACGTGGATGGCGGAACAAGCCGCTTTGACAAAGGCGGGATTGTTTACCAGGCGGTGTGTGCCGGTTGTGCGTCGTTCAATGCCAATGGTGGACGGCCTACTTCGGATTTCCCTACCACGCCTGGCGTTTGGTCTAATCTGAACCGAAGTCGAAATTGTAATAACGCGGCGTTCAAGTTTGATCTTTCTTCTCTGAAGGCCAGACTGCAATCCAACTCGATACACCTGAACCAGCCCGGTCTGAGCAAGATCTGCATACCTGACCCGATCGTGTTCCAGAACTTTAGCACGGGTGGAGAAACCTTTGAGTGGGACCTGGGCGATGGGACGAAACTGGTGAAGTACGATACGTCGATGGTGACGCATCAGTACCTGAGTACCGGACTATATACGGTATGGTTGAAGGCCATTGATAAGGGCACTTGCAAGGTAATGGATTCAGCGTCCGTTAAAGTAAACGTCTATATCGCCGACATCAGGGTGCAGGAAGATGACAATGTTTGCCTGAATAGTCCCTATACGCTGCAGGCGAGCGGCGGTGTATCCTACTTCTGGCGTAGCCAAGACAATACATTTCAGTCGAACGCACAAAACCCAACGGTATCACCTAACGACACAACCCTTTACATTGTACGCGTCACTGAAAAAAGCGGATGCGTGCAGGAAGACAGCGTACGTCTCAGCCTGATTCCGACGATCATGCCGACGTTTGAATGGGACCAGTCAGCAGAATGCTTTGCGCGACCTTCTATCCATGTGATGAACACGACCGACAGTCTGTGGCAGGATGACCATCTGTATTTCGATTTTGGTGATGGCGTAACATCAGACGATACCGACATTACACACGAGTTTGAAAAGGATGGCGTTTTCAACATCAAGGTCGTCCTGGTGCGCGACATATGCGTTACGGAACAGGTTGTTCCCTTACCGGTTTTCGAACTCAAAATTCCGAACGTCATTACCCCCGGTAAAAAGGATGCAGCAAATGATAATTTTGTGATCCAATACGGCCCGGTAGCTGGCATCACACCGGCTCAATATGGCTTTAAGACCAGTGTAACAATATACAATCGCTGGGGCGTTCAGGTTTATCACGCCGACGACTACCAATATGATTGGGATGGCGACGGTGTTGAAGGAGGTGTATACTACTACGAAGTCACCATCCAGGATCACGCGACCTGCAAGAGCTGGCTGCATTTGATCAAATAACCTCACCTTGAATCGGGGATGGGCTGAAAGAGATCACAAAAATGATCAGCGCAATCCAACCGAGAATAACCCGCTTGGTGTCCAGCGGTTCCTCAATTTCAGAAGGTGGATGTTGTATGCCAATGAAGCGACCGAGGATAAAAACAAATACGAGCCATCCGGAATAGCCATGCACATCGGGACGAAGATAACCGATCAGAATGATGAAGGCGAGGATGAGCAGTGCATACATGATGGTGTCCTTCTTCGGCAATCCCAGGCCCAACATTGCTGTATACAAAAATAAGATGCCGCCGCAGATCCACCACATCAAATCATCAGGAGGATCCTGCAGGTTAAAAATGCCCATGCCTGAATACAAGATCAGGGCGATGAAGGCTGTACTGGCGATAACGCGATGCACTTTAGATCCGAATAAACCATACACGACATGGCCACCGTCGAGCTGGCCAATAGGCAGAAGGTTGAGGCTGGTAAACACCAGGGAGAGGAATCCGGCAAAAAGGATAGGGTAGTGCATGATCTCGTGCGGATTAGGCATTCGATCAGGATCAGCGACAACTTTTTCGAAGAAAAGAAAGAGAAGGTTTTGTCCGACGATGATGTCGACGATTTTGTCGTCAGGCGTGTTGTATACGTTATCCGCGTAGTTTAGTCCGTATTTCTCGTATTCCGGATGGATCTCAAAAATGTATTCAGGGGCAGGCAGATTCGTGAATCCATAAAACAGGACGATGAGTGCCATGAGAAATCCCGCCAAGGGCCCTGAGATACCGATGTCGAAGTTCTGTCGTTTGGAGTAGACTTTTTGACGCAGACGGATTAACGCGCCCATGGTGCCGATGGACAGAGGCATAGGCGGAATGGGGATGTAATAGGGGAGACTTGCGCTAACGGAATGATACCGTGCGGTGAAATAATGGCCCAGTTCGTGGGTTGTCAGTATGAGCAGAAAGGGAATCGAAAAGGATAGACCACTCAGGAAGTCCGACCATTGGTAGCCTGGCAGGTACACCGATTTCCCGTAAGTCCATTCCGCACCCGCGATCGTGGTGGTGACGAGCGTCGTGATGAACAGCGCACCCTGAATCAGCAGCGTTCGGTTTTCACGCTTCATCAAAATAGGTTAGGATAAAATCCGGTGTGTTAACAAACGCGGTTTTGATGCCTACTTTTCCGGCGCCGACAATGTTATCGTGGTTGTCGTCGAGAAACAACGTCTCGTGCGCCTTCAGTCCGCTGTCCGCCAGCACTTCTTCAAAAATGTCGGCGTGCGGTTTGCGCTTTCCCATGATGTGAGAGTAGTAGGCGCGGTGAAAATAGTCGTCAAGTACAGGCAACGCACCCGGTATGGCCGGAAGCATGACTTCGTTTATATATTTCAGATGAATCGCGTTGGTATTGCTCAGAAGGAAAACGTTGTATTTGTCGTTCAACGAAAGAATGAGGTCAAGCTTGTTTTTAGGCAAAGCGCGAAGCATTCCGTTCCAGCACTTGTCAATAGATTCATCGGATCCCGGAGTGGTGCAGTATTGATTGACGAACGTGCGAAATTCCGGGTCGCTCAGATGACCGGTTTCATACGAAAGAAACTCGGGAGCGCTGTTGTACCAATTTTGTATGGCCGGTTTTTCGACACCGGCCAAGGTAGCAAACGAATGAAGGGTATCATCAATGGAAAGATCGATGATGACTCCTCCGAGATCGAAGATCAGGTTTTTAATGGATGGGTCTGGTATCACGATTTCACGAATATGTCAGGGCGCCAAAGATGAATGTTTCCCCAATGAATTCATAATCGATGAAGCGGGGTAAAAGTTCGTCGATTCAGTGATCCGGTCGAGGCACAAAATCTTTGGAAGCGCGGGGAAATTATGGCGTGATTTTACTAAACTTGCAGTCCCTTTTCGGGGCCCATAGCTCAGCTGGTTAGAGCACCTGACTCATAATCAGGGGGTCGCAGGATCGTGCCCTGCTGGGCCCACTTGAATATCAGGCAGTTACATCATGTGGCTGCTTTTTTTCATTTGTGCCTCGCAGAGCATTGTTAACGCATTTCGGTCGAGGTACCTATTTATTTAGCATGGTTATGCTAGCTCTATAGCTACGATGAGGTATAGCAGTAACCCTGGAATAGCTAACTTACAGGCCATCCGCCACTATGCACTAATGCCATTCAATCCTGATATCAGGCCTAACAGGCTCGTGTTCTCCGATAGCAAAACCGAGGGCCTCCTTCAATATACATTACACGCTCAAGTAAAACACACCAATCCACCATATCAAATTTCTAATCCACATGGGCGGGACTGCCAACTTAACTTTCAAACACCTTCTGCTAGCGCTGCTAACCATAGTTATCTGGGGCGTGAACTTTGTTGCCATACGCATTGGATTGCAAGAGTTTCCTCCTCTCATGTTAAGCGCTGTTCGGTTTCTGCTGGCAGCTATTCCATGGGTCTTCTTCCTCCCAAGACCTAAAGCTCCATTAAAGTTCATCGTGGGTTATGGCGTCTTTACTTTTGCGGTGCAGTTTGGATTTCTATTCGGCGGTATCTATCTCGGATTATCTCCGGGGCTGTCTTCGCTTGTTCTTCAGATCCAGGTTTTCTTCTCTATTGGACTTGCAGCGCTGTTTTTTCAGGAGCGTCCAGGTCTATGGAAGATAATAGGATCACTGATATCTTGTACTGGAATTGGCATTGTGGGGGCACACGTAGACCAGGACACTTCGTTGGTCGGTTTAATATTTGTATTGCTTGCTGCACTTTCCTGGGCAGCTGGAAACATGTTTACAAAAAGAGTAGATGCCAAATCGCCGCTCTCACTTGTAGTTTGGGGAAATCTTGTGGCCCTTCCATTTATGATCGCGCTTTCTTTAATCGTCGAAGGACCTGCGCTTATCTTGAGTTCCTTGGAGCGTGTTTCCTGGGCAACCGTTGGAGCCGTTGTGTATATCGTGTACCTCTCAACGCATATTGGATATGGTATTTGGGGGTTCCTTCTAAAATCATATCCCACATCAAGTGTTGTTCCCTTTACCTTACTCATCCCGGTGGTCGGATTTTTGAGTTCGGGACTTTTTTTAGGAGAAAATTTCACCTGGTGGAAACTTCTGGCGTCCTTGTTTGTGATGGGCGGAGTGATATTCAACTTGCTTGAGAAGGATCGAAAAACCCTTGGCGTTAGCAAAACTTAGTGTGCGCATCGCCATGGCTTTTTTTTCGCGCCATCTCGACGAGATAAACAAGAACTCAAGTTTTCAGCGAAGCGTCACTAACGAACTATTTTCCTTTTACTACTGGTGGTGGCATCCAGGTACCATTCAATACTGCTTCTTCTGGCCAGTAGCTTCTAATGTAAAGCGAGAACGGTTCTTTTGGAGACGGTAGCCAATTGCTCATTTTGTTTTTGTCGGGCGGTGTGCTTTGCACATATAAGGTAAGTGATCCGTCTGCATTGTATTGCAAGTTCTCGGTTTTTGTTCCGAGTGAATAGCGCAATATGGGATTGGCGAAAAAGAAATGATATTGGTTATATAACGTTAGCGACCAAAATCCTTTTACGGGCGGAGTTTCTCCTTTGGCAAAAGTTACTGTATAAGCGTGCCTGCCATTCAGTCGTGCGCCGGTCGAATCGAGATCTTGGTAAAAGTATTTAGTTTCGTTGGGTTTGTTCACAAAGATGTTAGCCTTTGCGCAAGCCGTACGAGTAAGATAATCGGTACCGAATTGCGCTCCATTGCTTTGGGTTGTCCAATGATGTCCTGCTGGGTAGCCTACATTTTCAAACTTGAATAGCGGCTCTATAAGTTTCTGATCCGCTTCGAAAGCAGCCTCCTTCAACCAGCCCTTTACCCGGGCATCTTTAGTAGCAGCGTCAAGTAACATTTTCAGTTGTGCATAAAGGGCTTCCTCTCCCGGCAGAGCCGGAACTTCCCCTAAAATTTCGGGGAGTACATCGAAAAACATTTCAGGGTTTACCCACTTGGTCTCTTGACTACCGGAACTATTGTCGGCCGGATATTTCGGCATCGCCGTCCAGTCTTTTAATTTCATCTTGCCGTCGTACTCACTAAGAGGATAAAGCATGATTTGTTGAAGCACAGGCTGGAGTGATTTCTTATCGGCAGGTTCATCCTTTTGGAAAGCGCGCGGTATCATTACACCGAGCTTCGTAGGGCATTTAAATACTTTTTCGATGCCTTTGGGAATATCGCCATTCCAGTCCGCTCCTGTAAGCAAATAAAATCCAGGCATCGTTCCATACATTTTTCCGACTTCCGCAAAGCCATCCGTACGTTGGTCGCATATCTGGTAAACCCAAAAACGATTTCCGAAGTCCGGCACCTGTATCACTACTGGTTCTTTCGAAAAATCCATGAGACCGAAGCCATAAACCACGTCCTGGTTAGGGCATGCCACCACTCTCTCTTCTGGCAGGATATAATCGGTTAACATAGCCATTTGATTCGCAGGGGCAATCGGAACAACGCCGCCCATGTAGCCAGGCTGAGGTACCTTTTCGAATTTAACCTTGCGATTGTGTATGTTCACCATGGGCCACGCCCACAAATACGCGAAAGCTGCCACGTTCTTAACATATGCTTCCGTCAAGACAGTATTGACTACAGGCCCTGCAGGGACAACCGGCTTAGTGTTTGAGACGACTACTTGCGTGCTGTCACGCACGGGCTCGTCTATTTGCGCGGACTGTTTACATGCAACGCAGGTAAACATCAAAACTAAATAAGTTAAGTAAACACGTTGGTTGCTGGTATTTGCCATGCGTCGCAAAGTTTTAGAATACAATATATTTGTTTTGGTGTCGCCCGACTTTTCACCTCCATCCAGGCAAGCTTGCGGTATGGAGTCTGAAAATCGTATAGTATCCTTTATCCAGGAGTGCTCTGAATTTAACCCGAATCTATTTACAAATCCAACGACTCACCGTCCATGAGCGTTACTTGGCCGTGAGTGATCGTTCACGTCCTGATGCGCCATTTGCTTCAATACCTGTTTCGCTTCGGACATTAGCTCATGTAAGAACTCATACGTAACCTCTTTGAATCCTATTCTTGTATACAATGCGTGACGCACAATTTTATAATACTCAATAGGCAGGTCCGAATTTTGGGGTACGCTTAAATATTCGCCCCATATTTTCCTCACCCCGGTGTCTACCCGTTGTTCGACAGCCCGGGCGAGGCGGTAATAGTCTTGATCAGCTTTATTTCGAATGGCTTGCACCTGGAACATCAGAGACGTGCCAAAATTTGACAAGTAAAAGCATGTAGTCCGGATCCACGCGGGTCGTTAGTTGCAGTTCCCGTAAAAACATATCTACGTTCCGTTCGTGCAGTCTTAATATCTCTGCATGATACCCCTCCAGATCTCCAAAGTAATGATAGAAACTTGACTTGTTGACACCCACCATACGCGCCAACCGTTCGACTTGAATGCCATCTTTACCTTCTTTGGCATACAGGGAATACCCTTCACTTACCCAGGTCAGTAGCCCATTTTCCTTCTCCATGTGTTTTGACAGATAGCTGGCGCGTGATTCAGAAGACTAATGGCGATGCTTCGACGGCGTTGCTTTTTGTAATCGCTTTAGTCAGGGTCCTAACTTCACCGAAAATCTTCTGCAAGAAAATAATATTCAAGTCCTTAAAGCTCAGGCGGGCATAGAACATGTCCCGTATAATATTAAAATAATTGATAGCGAGACCAGGGTTGTCGTGAACTCCAATAAAATCAGCCCACGTATCACATATTATAATGTCTTCCCGCCGATCGATAGCCTTCGCAATCCTGTGACCAGTAGTATAGAACGGGTGATTGCTCTTGCATTGTACAAGCTGCAAATGAAACATTACGGTCAGCTTATGCTTGACCAATATCTCCAGGTATCCTGGATCAACAGAATTAATGCTGCGAATGTTGAGTAGATAATCCTCAATCCTCTCCTGATAACAGTCAAGTAGTGCCACGCAATAGCATTCAAAATCTCCAAAGTGATAATAGAAACCAGATTTATTGAGACCGAGGATGCGCGACAGTCGTTCAATGTGAACGCCCTGCAAACCCTCCTGCGCAAACAGGATATAGCCTTCCTCGATCCATAACGACGAATTGCTGGCTTTTTCCATGGAGGGGATTTGTTTTATTCAAGGTAGGCATTTTCATCGCGCATGGACGGACCCGTTCAGTTAATTTCACCCAAACCCATACTTTATTTTATTTCACCGGATAGTGCAGCTATCATTCAAACGGTGTCGGTATTTGGGATATGGCGACTTGTTATTAAAAGCACAAGCATATTTTAATGGGGTCATGCACCTGGACTCTGATAATTATGGGATTTCAGGCCTGGTGTTTACAATGCTCAAATGCGTAACAAGGCTGTTCTTCGTCGGTTGTCGTTTCCGGTTGTACGGTGTAGTCTACAGGTTAGATGACTAAAACATTAGTTTTGAATTTACAGCAGAGATCGTTTTAAACAATTACAAATGAAAAGTAAGACCCTTCTAGTCCTGCTGCTATCGGCAGCAGCCCTTATTACGCATGCACAGCAAAAGAAACCCAATATTGTTGTTATCATGGGCGATGACGTGGGTGTATGGAACATCAGCGCTTACCACCGTGGGATGATGGGTGGGAGAACCCCAAACATTGATCGTATTGCCAGTCAGGGCGCACTATTTACCGATTACTATGCGCAGCAATCGTGCACTGCCGGCCGCGCCGCCTTCATTTTGGGTCAAACACCCTACCGAACAGGTCTGCTAAAGGTCGGTATGCCGGCATTTAAGCAAGGCCTTCAAGACACAGATCCCACAATTGCTGAACTGCTAAAACCGCAGGGATACGCTACGGCGCAGATTGGCAAAAACCATCTGGGTGATCGTAATGAATACTTGCCGACAGTGCATGGGTTCGATGAGTTCTACGGCATTCTTTATCACCTCAACGCCATGGAGGAACCCTACCAGGACGACTATCCAAAGTCTCCGCAGTTCCGCTCACGGTTTGGTCCGCGCAATATTGTTGATACAAAAGCCACCACTGTCGACGACGCCACGATAGATCCTCGTTGGGGCAAAATCGGAAAACAGACAATTGCAGACGGCGGCCCGCTACCCCCACATCCGAATATGGATCCCGCTGCCAAAGTGAACATGGAAGAAATCGAGCCAGAACTCGTCCGGCGTTCTCTCGATTTTATTGATCGCTCAGCAAAAGCGAAAAAGCCATTCTTTCTGTGGCACAATGCAACGCGTACCCATGTCTGGACTCACCTTTCGAAAAAATGGGAAGGTAAGAGTGGATTTGGACTATATGCCGACGCCATGATGGAGCTTGACTGGGAAGTTGGCGAGATACTAAAGAAACTGGACGACCTTGGCATCGCCGACAACACTATTGTACTCTTCACTAGCGATAACGGTGCAGAGATATTTAGCTGGCCCGATGGCGGTAATCACCCTTTTCGTGGTGAAAAAGGCACGGTCTATGAAGGCGGTTTCCGTACACCGATGTTGGTAAAGTGGCCTGGTGTCATCAAGCCCGGCACGATAGTAAATGACATCATGTCGCACGAAGATTGGCTGCCAACGCTTGTGGCCGCGGCCGGCGAACCGGACGTAGTGACAAAACTTTTGAAGGGATATAAAGCCGGTGACAAGACTTTTAAAAATCATATCGATGGCTACAACTTCATGCCGTTCTTAAAAGGAGATGTCGCCGCAGGGCCACGAAAAGAGTTCTTTTATTTCAGCGATGGAGCCGACCTTATGGCCGTGCGCTATGAGGCATGGAAGGTTAGCTTCAAAACGATTGAGGGAAATCTCTTTACCGGAAAGGAGGATATGACTAATGTACCGATCGTAACGAATCTTAGACAAGACCCTTGGGAACGTTATCAAAGCGAGGGAATGCTGTATGGCCGCTGGTGGGGCGAAAAACTTTGGACGATGGTGCCTGCCGTTGGTGTAGTGCTCCAGTTTCTGGAAACTTTTAAGGAGTATCCCGCTAGCCAGGCGTCCGGCACAATTAGTGTTGAAAAAGCGCTGAAATCATTGGAGCAGGGAAGCGTTAAGAACTGAGATCTTGTTCCTGGAACACAGCTTGCTTTAGTCGAAGTGAAGATTTCAAAATCTGGCAGTTACGTAAAGTAGCTGCCTCTTTTGTTTTTAAAGGTCGATACAATCAAGTTGAGAATCCCAACCCGTGGACCAGCCGCTATCGATCTTGCGGTTCCTCGTCGGCGACTGAATGAGATGATTTCTTCAATGGCAATGCGCCATGATCGCAGCTACCGCTTCCTCGTATCCCATTTCCTTTGCCGTTCCGAGGTCCATGCATCCTTCCAGTTTGTGAGATGTTTTAATTTTAACCATCCCCCTTTTGAAGAATATGGATGGATCAGATGGAGAAATCTTAATGAATTCCGAATAATCGCTCAACGCACCAACGTAGTCGTCGACCCGCTCCTTGGCGAGGCCCCGGTTTCCGTAGTAATTCGGGACATCTTTTCGTAAGTCAATGGCACGACCAAACTCCTTAATGGCCGCTTTGTAATTCTCGTCGTAGAATCGACACAGTCCAATGAGGTTGTAGATTTCTGAATTTTCTTTTTTAGTTAACAGACACGTTTCGAATTGCTCGGACGCCTGGTCGTATTTGCCCATTTCCATAAAGGCACGGCCCAGGTTCTCAACGTACTGGAGATTAGTGCTTTCCATGCGTACTGCTTCCGCAAAGTTTATCTGAGCGCTATCAAACCGTGATAACTGATATAGTGCAACGCCGCGATAATTAAAAAATTCTGCCGATCGATATCCATAGCTATAGGCGTTGTCAAATAGCCGCTTTGCCGTATCATATTTGTGCTGGACTGATAATGATAGCCCGTACTTGAATGACGCGTCAGCGTCGTCCGGGTTTATTTTCAATGCCTTTTCAAAATCCTTTGCCGCATCCTCGAGGTGTTGCATCTGCATGTGCACGACTCCGCGATTCTTGTAGCCTGCTACAAGATTGGGATCTAGCACCAGGGCTTTATCATAGTCCGCTTTTGATCCGGGATAATCTTTGAGGTAGTACTTAGCAAGTCCTCGATTGTTATGAGACACGGCATATTCAGGAAACAGGTTAATGGCAGTCGTGAAATCTGCTATTGCGGCATAGTAATCTGCCAACGCTATCCTTGCTAATCCACGTCCATTCAAGGCATCACGATTATTCCCATATGTACTGATGGCTTTGCTAAATTGAAGGTCTGCTTCCTGATACTTACCGGCCTTATACAAGCTGTCCGCTGACAAATAATCTTTGCGTGCCTTCTCGTCATTCTGATGGACAACCAGCTTCGCTGACTCAGGAACGATAAACGCAGCATCGTCAATATTAGTGTTAAATATGACATCCCTATAATTTACGCTTATAGTCTGGGCCTTACTTACCTCAACAGCGCTTTGAGGAAAGCTAAAACCATTGAAGTCCTTGTAATTTAGAAATGTAGCGCTCCCTTCACGGTCCTCGACTCTATATACCAGGTATGTGCGTGTGTCCAGATAGAATGAAACCTTGCGGTCATCCTTCTTATCGTGCAACTCGAGATGAAAAACCTCAACCGAATCTAATTTCTGCGTCCCTTTGTACACGAGGTCAAGATTGAGAGCTTTGTAGTCGATTAGTCGATAGTCGAGAAAGACCCCACGTTTTAGCGCATCCCCCCCGACGTCGGCCTGGTTCTTTTTGATTATCACATGAACATTTGTCATTGGATTGAATTCCCATGTCAACGAATCGTTTCCAACCTGGATAAACGCCTTTCCCATTATATTCATTTCCGTGCGGATACTGTGCGGCGCCTTATATTTTAGGCTCGCAGAAAACTTCAGATCCATCACGGTAAATTCCGCCTCCGCAACGATGGTCTTGATCGCATCTTTGTCGGCGGTCTTCTTCAGGGCTGCCTTATACTTCTGGACTATTTCTGATGGCTTTTGTGCCGCGGTCGGCACGCTGAGGATAAGGCATAACAGGAATGCTGATGTAGTCGACGTCCAGGCGGAGGATATGGTCATAAAAATGACAGAATTGGCTACATATATACGCGAGGCGGCCTCAAGGTAATTCGCCACCTCTATTCCAACGGCATAATTTTTTTGGTAAGGCAGTAGCGTACGCAGGCCTTGCGCAATAATGCACCTTTTTTGTACGGATTCATTAAATCCGTAGCGTATTCGCGCCCGCAGGCTTACCCAGACCGCGTTTAGTCGCGTGCTTTGTCAGTATAACCCACACACGATATGATTCATAGCCGAAGGGACTTTATCAGGCAATCACTTGCGCTGACGACAGGTCTGGCGATTGGATTTTCCAACGATTCCTATGCCTTATTGAGTCGCAAGCAAATGACTCAATACGAACTCACACCGTTTATCATCATCGATAGCGATGGAATAGTCACCCTGGTGAACACGAATCCCGACATGGGGCAAGGGTCCATCCAATCAATCCCGACCTTGATCGCCGAGGAGCTTGAGGTGGATCTGGATATGGTCCGCATCGTCAGCAGCAACGGTGACGAGCGCTATGGCTTGCAGGTGTCGGGCGGTAGCGGGAGCGTTGTGCGGGCGTGGGAACCGATGCGAAAGGCAGGTGCTGCGGCGCGCGAGATGTTGGTAAGGGCAGCGGCACAGATCTGGAGGACTTCACCCGATAGCTGCCAGGCGGCCGGTGGATATGTACTAAATAACGTGTCAGGAGAGAAACTCAGTTACGGACAGCTGGTATCCGTGGCGTCGCAGTTTGATGTGCCACAAAATCCCAGACTGAAGAACCCTGCCGAATTCCGACTTATCGGAAAGCCGCTCAAACGCCTGGACGTGGGAGACAAAGTCAGCGGGAAGGCGCAATATGGAATCGATACGTTTGTGGAAGGGATGGTCTATGCCTGCATCTTACACGCGCCCGTCCTTCACAGCAAAGTAAAAGCCATCGATGAAAAAAGGGCGCGCAGCATAGGGGGTGTGCTGGATATAATCAGATGTGAACGGCCCATGCCGCACACGACCTTCGAAGCAGTTGCCGTCGTTGCCTCCAACTATTGGTCAGCGCTGCAGGGGAGAAAAGCCCTGGACGTGACATGGGAGCATCCGGTCGCCGAAACGGACAGTGAGAACTATGTTCAACGCCTGTATGCAGCTACGAAAACCAACGGCCCTGTACATGCCGAGACCGGCGGTTTCGATGAAGCCTTTCAATCGTCTGAGTCCAAACTTACGTCGGTGTATGAAAGCCAGTTTCTCGCACATGCGCCGATGGAACCTGAGAATGCGCTGGCCCATGTCAAGGCGGATGGAACAGTCGAGGTCTGGGTGCCTTACCAATCGCCGAATTGGGCAAAACGCGAGATGGCAAAGTTCCTGCAAATAGATCCGGAGCGAGTCAAAGTAAATATAACGTTACTCGGTGGATCATTTGGCAGAAAATCATATCCTGACTTCCTGCTGGAAGCCTGCCTGTTGTCGAAGCTGCTAAACAAGCCGGTAAAATTAATTTGGTCGCGGGAAGACGACATCTCACAAGGGCCGTATCGCCCGGCGATGCTTAGCCATCTGAAAGGCATCACAAACCACGAGCGAATCACAGGTATGCACCATCACGCCATTGGTGAAACATTCGGCGGTCAGGTGAATAGAACGCTCGTGGCCGGACTACCTGACGCATCGTTGTGCGGAGAGATCAGCTTTGAGAATAGCAAGTATTTATTTACGCACACCAGGATCAGTCACACCAGGGTAACTACCGACATACCCATCATGTGGTGGCGTTCTGTATGGGGTGCCAACTTTGCGTGGGGGCAAGAATGCTTCTTCGACGAGTTGGCCCATCAGATGCGTATTGATCCACTTCAAGCGCGACTGGATGTCTTGAACGACGAACGGTACCGGAATGTATTGAATGTACTGGCCGCCAAATGTGGATATTACGACGAGCTCCCAACAGGCTCGGCCCGTGGCATTGCCATGTGGAAATGCTTTGGCAGCATCAGTGCGGCTTGCGTGGTCGTTGTGAAAGCATCAATTGGTATCAAAGTTCAACGCGTTACTTCAGTCCTGGATTGCGGACTATTTGTCAATGAAGACACGGTGAAAGCCCAGATGGAAGGGAACGTGATCATGGGACTTAGCTCGGCTACAGGAGAAACGATCACCTTTACGAAAGGACGCTGTAACCAAAACAACTTTCATCAATATCCGTTGCTGAGAATCCGCGATGTGCCGGTAATAGAGACTCATATAATTGCGCAGGGTACATCTCCCGGCGGCGTGGGTGAACCTGGGTTGCCTCCCATAGCGCCCGCGTTGGGAAATGCCCTGTTTAACCTGACGGGCAAGCGAATCAGAAAATTGCCGGTTAATCTGAAGGACATTGAGCTTGCCAGATCCTGAGCAGCGCCACCGTTCGGAATCAGGTTCTGTGAGAAATGACGTTGTGGTGAAAAAATCTATGGTCGATTGAATTGGTTCCGGAATATCTGAGGCGTCACTTTTGTTTCCTTCTTGAACGCGTCATAGAGCGAAGACATACTGGAGAAGCCCACTTCCCTGGCGATGACTTCGATCTTGTCATTCTCATCGCTGTTCTTTAATCGTTCCATGGCTTCCTGTACGCGGAACTTGTTCAGAAACTCATTGAAACGCATCTGGTATTGTTGATTGATCGATTGGGAAATCAGATAGGCCGGGTAATTCGTTGCCTTCGCCAATTCCGACAGCTTCAGACCCCTGTTCCGATAGATCTTTCCTTCGAACAGAAACCTCGTTAAGTCAGCGGTAATCCTGGTCACTACTTTCTTATCAAGCTCCTTCGACTTCCGTATGATGGAGTTGAGGAAACCGGTATCCCTCACAATGAGAAAATTGATCACATAAAGTATAACAATTGCTACGCCCGAGCCGACGGTGTATACCCGGATGCCCCCTTGAGATGCCTGAACGACAAAGCATAGAAGGATCATTCCCGTACACTTCGCGAACACCAAAAAATGCCTGGGCATTCTAGGCGATTGGCAGGACCTTGCCAGGAGTACGCTGATCACGAAGTAAACAAGAAAGTGTAGCAGTCCCCAATAATATACATAGCGCGTCGTGGCGGTGGCCAGTATCAGGAAGGAGGGAAGAAAGTGAACGAGTTGCCAATACATGCGCGCCCTGGGGACCATCAAGGAATGGCGTGTGTACAGGTAGAAAGCCGGACCGACGACCCACAAGCCAGCGCCTCCTGCTATGATTCCCAGTTCAGGGTATGGTTGTGGTATAAATACGAAGTAGGATTTGATCAGGCGAAGCGCCAAACCCAGAAGCATGACACCCAGGTAGAATAGTGCACCGCGATTGAACCGGTCCTTCGCCAGCATCATCGTTCCTAAAAAAATGCTTTGTGCCAGAGCGACGCCACAGAAGAAGATAAGGAAGATTTGCCAGCCATTCATCTGTCGAAGATACCGAATGACCTGCTTATTCAGGTATCTGGCCCGGCAGAACATGAATGCTCGATGCTGTCGTGTGTCTGTCAGAAATAGCATTTCATCGCGAGGCAGCGTCGGGCAAAAAAATTCTAAGTTGCCGGTGCTATTCTGCAAACGTTGTGACCAACCTTACGATTAATGACATTAATTCGTTATATTCAAATTACACACTCACCTAGTGTGCCCTTATGCGTTACTTTCAATTCCGCGGAGAAGCGGTTGTTAAATTGCGCGGGATTGCGAAGTTCCTTTGCCTCGAATTGTTATGTACCCTCTGTTTTAGTTTGTGTTTTGCACAACAAGCGCTCTTAAGCAGGCCAGGACTTCCTTCACCGCTTCCGCATCATGCCTATGGATCAACAACCCGTTCCGTAACCGGGACAGGCGCCTTGAGTGATCATAAGACCGTTCGTTTTGTCTACCTGGTCCCCTCTGATAGTACGATCAAACCCGCGTATACCTTAAGCATTAAAAATGCAGCACACCACCTGCAACAGTGGTATCGCGATCAGTTAGGCGGCGACCTGTCGTTCAGTTTGTCCGAAGAAGTGGTCGAAGTCTACAAAACTTCTCATCCCTCAAGTTGGTATGCGAGCAATCCGGACGCTGATTGGGCCGGAGAATGGAAGTTTTGGTTCAATGTTGTAAATGATGCATTTACGATGACCGGAGGGTCTTTTGAAGACGCAGACAATTTCTGGATTATCTATATCGACGCGCTTCCAACATGTCCGATGCAACAAGGCGGCGGCCTCAACGGCGTGGCGGCGATGGGCGCTAACGACCTTCGGGGACTGCTAGGACAATCGTGGCTACCAATCTGCAATGAGGTGGTGCCCAACTATTCTTCCTGTCGATACGTCGGTGGTCTCGGTCATGAACTCGGACATGCATTTGGCCTCCCGCATCCGTCAGGCTGCGATGATGGTCAGCCGGTGGCGTGCGACTATGGGGCACTGATGTTCACAGGATATATCGACTACCCCAATACCCATTTTTCGGAAAGCGAAAAGGCAGTGTTACGGGCGAGTCCGTTTGTTACCCGGATGAGCGGATCTGCATGTCCGATAGATTGTGGCGCGCTCAATCTCGTGTACACTTTATCATCAACACACCACGTGTCGATTTGCCAGGGGGCGGGTTATTTCGCGGGAGGGAAGCTACAAAATACCGCAGGTACTTACTTTGATCGATTGAAATCGAAGGGCGGTTGTGATAGTGTGGTAACGACTTACTTAACTGTTTTACCCACATACGCTTCCATAAGAAATGTGTCCATCTGCCAGGGCGAAACGTTCCTTGCCGGCGGAGTTATGCAGACGCGCGCCGGTACGTATCTGGACGTTTTTGTTTCGAAGAATGGGTGCGATAGCGTGGTAACGACCCATCTGGCAGTTCTTCCAACGTATTCATTGATAAAAGACGTTTCGATCTGTCAGGGACAAACATATTTCGCGGCAGGAAGTCTTCGGTCTACATCCGGATCTTATCGCGATTCTTTCCATAGCAAGCGTGGCTGCGACAGTGTGATCACCACGCGCCTGAAAGTTCTGCCTATCTACGAATCGACACGGGATGTGTCTATATGTACTGGCGATTCTTACGTAGTCGCTGGCATTCCACAGTCGACAGCCGGGCTTTATCGCCATGTTCTTTCTACCAGGGCAGGGTGTGACAGTATTGTTGTGATCAATTTGAAAGTTCTCGCTGCCTTGAGTTTCACTCGCGATATCTCCCTTTGCCAGGGAGAGCATTATTTTGCGGGTGGCAGTATGCAAAGCAAAACGGGTACGTATACAGATGTATTTGAAACGAGGGCCGGCTGCGACAGTGTGATTACGACACATCTCGCGGTGAGCCCAAAGTTTGAAATCACGAAGGACGTTTCCATTTGCTCGGGAGAGGTGTATCATGCAGGTGGGGCGTTGCAGACAAACCCCGGTATCTATACGGACACCTATCGTTCTTCGTTTGGTTGTGACAGCGTGGTTACGGTTTGTCTCAGTGTGTCATTGGCGTATACCGATACCGTTGAAGTAAACACCTGCGATGGTGAGCCTTATTTGGCCGGAGGATCGTTTCAAACCTCATCAGGTATCTACCTTGATCTATTTACGAGCAAAGCAGGATGCGACAGCATAGTCGTTACCAGTCTTGTGGTAGGTATATGCACCGCCGCCGCCCCAACCGAAAATTCTGAGACATCCATTTATCCGGTCCCATCTCAGGGCAGCGTGTATATTCTCGCCGGCAAGTTTCATCATGCTGTGCTCCTGAATAATGTGGGACAGAATATGTTTATTACGAATAGCGACTACCTGGACTTCGGCGAGCTGCCCAACGGAACCTACTACGTAAAGATTTACGAGGACCCGAAGCATTATGTGATAAGAAAGGTCGTGTTGACGCGGTGATGATTTTGGGAACACGTCCCATTGATGGACTGTATTTCATTTTTGATTGCCGTAAAGCTTGTTCCCGTTAAAATTCTGTGGCCTTTACTGGCGTTGTAACACTTTTCGGGGAGTGGACTTCAAGGTTTACTTGAACTTCAGTCGCGTGAAAAATCGCGGCCATTTTCAAATTGATGAGAATAGTCACGCATTTTCAGGACGAAGATCATCAGCGAAAAAAAGCGGATTCTCTAATTTGGCATCAAGACACCCTATCTTTCCCAGGTTATGACCGGGTTGGATGGTACCTTGTAGAAGTACCCTAGGCAGGCACTTTGGTGTGGTTAATCCCAGAATACCACAAATATGTCCAAACTCCTTACTATCTCAATCCCTACCTACAACCGGGCGTCAATGCTTGACGCACAATTGGCTTGGCTATCATCTGAGCTTGAAGGTTTTGAACACGAATGCGAAATCATCGTGAGTGACAATTGTTCCACCGACAAAACACCCGACATCATTGATGAATGGAAGCGTCGTTTTGAAGGAAGAATTTCACTAACCACTAATCGCCACGATCACAACATTGGCGGCATGGCCAATATTGTGTACAGCATTGGCCAGGCCACCAGCACGTTTGTGTGGTCTCTTGGCGATGATGATCCGATTCAACGCGGAGCCGTTCCATATATTCTAGGCAAGATCAAGGACCATCCGAATCTTTCCCTGGTTCTTCTGAATGGATGCGGCCGTGATGCGGCTACCAACAAGATTCTTCAGGAGCGCTGGTTCGAAAGCACGAGTGACAGACCCAGCCATAATAGTGCTTCAGAGTTCGAAGTCTTTCTCGAAAACCACATGGGTGGTGTGTTATTCATATCCTCAGCGGTCTATCGCACATCACTGGTACATCGTGCGTTTGCCACCTGGCCCGATAGTGCAAGGAACCTTGCCTCGCAGGCTTATTGGGTTGCCTATTGTGCGGCACGCGGTTCTTTCATCGTGACACCTAAATTGTTTACGGAGTGTGCCATGGGCATTGGTTTCACGGACAAAGACCCAAAGTGGACGTTTAACATGTCCTTCCGTGGCATCCCTGAAGTTTATCTGCGTCTCATGAGGTCCGGCTACTCCAGGTGGTTTTGTTTCCAAATGATGTTGAGCAACTTCAGAAGTTACACCGCCTGGAAGGTGTTAGGCGGAAGTCTGAGGAGGTGGCCATTGTTTGCGGTCCGCGGTTTCGGTTACTATGTCCGGGGGCTGGTCATCGCCATGTTCCTGTTTCTTTCAGGAAATAACAACGCTGACCTTGTCGAAGACATTTCGAAGGTTGCCTGAACTGACTATCTCCATCAAGTGAATTCTGTTTTTTAATCCAGAAGCTCCAATTTTCCATTATGTTTATTGACAGTCGCCTATTGACGGGTAGCCAGACCGTGGAAGCTGATATTTGTGTTGTTGGTGCAGGACCAGCCGGGCTGGCGATAGCGAGAGAGTTCAATGGCACGGCTGTGCGCGTGGCAATACTCGAAGCCGGTTCTTTCCAGTTCAGTGAAGAAGTCGCATCGCTCACAGACGGCGAGGTGGTGGGAGATCCATTCTCTCCATTGCGCGATATGCGCCACCGCCAATTTGGTGGCATGGCCAACGTTTGGAACGTCCAGTTGCACCCCGGCAGAGTCGGCGTGCGCTATGTCCCGCTCGATCCCATCGACTTCGAACAGAAAGACTGGGTACCTCATAGTGGATGGCCCATTACGTTCGATGACCTTGTTCCTTATTACCGCAGGGCGCACGCATTTTGTCAACTGGGTGAGTTTGATTACTCGGCGGATCCATGGGAAACTGATAATGGCCGGCGAACAGCTTTTCTAAGCGATGACATCACCACCGGAATATTCAAGTTTGGACCCAGCGACATTTTCTTTATGCAATACCGCCAGGAGATGTCCAACTCATCGAACGTAAACGTGTACCTGCATGCCAACGTTACCGGGTTGCTGGCAAATGAAAACTCAACTTCCATCGATCGAGTTCAGGTGGGCTGTCTGAATGGTACGCGTTTTACGGTCAAGGCTAAAACTTTTGTACTCGCTTCAGGCGCTTTGGAAAATGCGCGACTGCTGCTGGCATCGAACAGGCAGGAGCAAGCTGGTCTGGGCAATCGCCACGATGTGGTGGGGCGATATTTCATGGATCACCCACTTGTCGACTTCGGCATGCTGTTTCCGTATAGCACGTCTGCCGTTGCCAAAATGTGCTTGTATGATAAGAAGAGAGTCAACGGTGAAACCGTCATGGGCAGGTATGCGCTGTCTGAGGCTTTGATCCGGCGCGAACAGTTACTCAACATCAGTGCCTTGATCTATCCGCGCGATGAACGCTTTCGTTCAGAAGCAAAGCGCTCCTTGAAGCATCTGCTTGCCGTGATAAAACGCGGAGACGTGCCGGATAGCACGTTGAGCCATATCAGGAACATCGTACGCCGTCCACATCATATCCTTGGAGACTTATATCAATACAAGATAAAGAAGGAGGTATTGAAGCCAAACCTGGCGTTTGGTGAATGGTCGGCACAGAGCAATGTGAAGAAATACGTCAAGTTCGAAGTATTGACTCAAACGGAACAAACTCCTCATCCGGATAACCGGGTAACGCTAAGCACGCAGCGTGACCGGCTTGGAGTTCCACAAGTCAAACTCACGAACTTTTGGAGAGAACAGGATATCCGGAGTATAAAGCGTGCGCAACAGTTATTTGCCGACGCATTCGAGCACTCGGATGTTGGCAAGCTTGTATGGGATGACGCACCAAGACCTAAGGCTATGATGAGTACGCATCACAATATGGGAACAACACGCATGCACAGCGATCCGCGACAAGGTGTTGTTGATGCCAATTGCCAGGTGTTTGGTTTGTCGAATTTGTTCATTGCCGGAAGCTCCGTATTCACGACTGGTGGCTATGCAAACCCGACCCTGACGATTGTGGCATTGTCCATTCGATTGGCTGGGCATCTTAAGTCATCTTTTACATGAGGCTTGAATTCAAAAACAAGCGACATCGCTATCGTTGTTGATTCTCGGTAACGGCCATTCTCGCGGGCTTTTTGACTGAGTCCATTCACCGTTGTTTCCGGACAACACGCGGTTTGAAATATTATAAAATTGCTTATTTTGCAGTGCGTATCATGAGCCTTTTACGAGTTGCTCGGCCATGCATGCGCACACGCCATTCTAGGCCTGGCGATTGATATTTTTTTGCTAACTAAACCCACAATCACCATGGAGCTAAGAAAACAGCATCTCATCAATGAGGAAAACGCGTACATCACAACGTACAATGAAAAGGCCTCTCATTTCCGCGGGCGGATAGTTGATGGCACAATTTCTATCGAGATGAAATTGGCAGAGGCATTGTCCTGCTTTTTCAATCACGATGAAATCAAACAGAAGTTTATACTCAGTTCAGTGTTCACGAACGCCGGGCTTAGCTTTGCTTCGAAGACGCACATTCTTGCCGAAGTTCTGATCCAGTTCTTTCCCGATCTCCTGAGGCTTTATCCGAATATCACCGACGAAATCAATTCACTTGTCCACCTCCGTTCGATCATCGATCATTCGATGGCCGATACGTCGCACGATTTCATTCGGCACCGGCACAACGACCGTGTTCAACTTACGTATTTTACGGAAGGCCAACGCAAGCTCATGACGATGACCGACGAGGAATTCAATGCGCACATGAGGATCATTTCGAATACGCTGGTTGCACTCGATAACATCAGGCAGGGCATGCGCGTAAATTAACGGACCGCTCTTATCCAGGGTCTCGCTTGGGCGATGTCAGAGCCTTGCCTGTTTCCACCGGCTGAAGTCTTTGGTGTTCGTGTGGTTTTCCGACGTTGATTTTGTCTCCGACAACAGGCTGGCAGCCAGTATCGACGCAAGCTCTTCTTCTTCCGTATGACCAGCCGATTGCAACGCAGCGGGTGTGAAGTATTGTTCGACAAAGCGCGTATCGAACTGGCCGCTCGTAAAAGCGGCGTGGGTCATTACAAACCGGCAGAAGCCCAGGGTGGTTTGCACACCCGTTATCTGATACTCATCGATTGCCCGAATAGTGCGGGCAATGGCAGCATCGCGGTCACCTGCGTGGCAAACGAGTTTGGCAATCATCGGATCGTAGTAAAAGGGTATGTCCATGCCCTGTTCAAAGCCATCGTCTACGCGTATACCCGGACCGTTGGGCCTTGTATACGTCTTCAGATTTCCGATATCCGGGAGAAAGTTGTTCGTGGGATCTTCCGCATACACACGGACTTCTATGGCGTGACCGTTGATGCGCAGGTCATCCTGCGAAAAGGGCAGGCTTTCGCCCTGAGCCACCATAATTTGCAGGCGCACCAGGTCTAACCCCGTGATCTCCTCCGTTACGGGATGCTCCACTTGTAACCGTGTGTTCATTTCCAGGAAGTAAAAGTTTAGCTGATCGTCCAGGATGAACTCAACCGTGCCCGCATTGTAGTACCCACAGGACTTCGCGACATTTACTGCCGCTTCTCCCATCGCCTTTCGCTTATCCGGCGTGAGGATCGATGACGGTGCTTCCTCCACTACCTTTTGATGTCTTCTTTGAATCGAACACTCACGCTCAAAGAGGTGAACGATGTTCCCGTGTTGATCGCCAAATATCTGAAACTCGATATGACGTGGTTGGGTAATGTATTTTTCCAGGAACACGGATCCATCGCCAAAAGCAGATTTGGCCTCACTCGTGGCGCGTTCCATTTGTTCGGCCATGTCCTCAGCGCGTTCCACCACGCGCATGCCCTTGCCGCCACCGCCGGCGCTCGCTTTGATGAGCACCGGATAACCAATGCGCGATGCAATGCCGTTTGCCTCGCTGGCGTCGGCTATTGGTGTGCTCGTACCGGGCACCAGAGGCACCCCAAATCTGGCCACCGCCGATTTCGCTGTGAGCTTATCGCCCATGAGCGCAATCGCCTCGGGGGACGGGCCGATAAAAATCAGACCCGCATCGCGGACAGCGGCAGCGAAATCCTCATTCTCTGACAGGAATCCATATCCTGGATGAATCGCGTCGGCGCCGGTCTGTTTTGCTGCGGCCAGAATTCTATCCATCCTAAGGTAAGATTCGGCCGATGCTGGCGGTCCGATGAGTATCGCTTCGTCAGCGAAACGAACGTGCAGCGACTTCCGATCGGCTTCGCTATAAACCGCAACGGTTTTTATCCCCATTTCACGGGCTGTGCGCATAACCCTCAAAGCGATTTCGCCGCGGTTTGCTACAAGAATTTTCCTGATAGAAGACATTGAAGAAAGGTACGTCTGCAATGCTAATCATTATTTATGCGCCTCCAAAGATGTGGAAACGCCGAAATGATCGGTTTTTTGATTAATTTCGCAACAATTTTTAACCAATCAAAGACGTCAAAATGGTAGATCTTTTTGAAAAGCTGAGAATGGAAGCTGGGCCGCTGGCCAAGTATTCCCATCTTCCCGATGACTATTTTTTCTTCCCTAAGCTGGAAGGCGAAATCGGGCCGCATATGAAGTTCAATGGCAAAGACGTGTTGAACTGGAGCCTGAACAACTACCTCGGTCTGGCTAACCATCCCGAAGTCCGCAAGACAGACGCTGAAGCAGCTGCCCAATACGGAATGGGATTGCCCATGGGCGCCCGTATGATGTCGGGCAACTCCAAGAACCATCTCGAACTGGAAAAGCAGCTGGCGGCTTTTGTAAAGAAGCAGGACGTCATGTTGCTGAATTTTGGCTATCAGGGTGTCGTGTCAATTATCGATGCGCTGGTGGACCGCAAGGACGTTATTGTATATGACGCAGAATCACATGCCTGTATAATCGATGGCGTTCGCCTTCACATGGGCAAGCGCTTTGTTTATACGCATAACGACATGGACAGCCTGGAGAAGCAACTTCAGCGGGCGACAAAGCTCGCCGATGAGACAGGGGGCGGTATCCTCGTGATCACTGAAGGAGTGTTTGGCATGTCGGGCAAACAGGGCGATCTTAGAGGTGTTACGGCACTTAAGAAGAAGTATAATTTTAGGTTGTTTGTCGACGATGCCCATGGCTTTGGTACCATAGGCAAAACTGGCGCAGGATGCGGCGAGGAGCAGGGCGTACAGGACGACATCGACCTCTATTTCTCGACGTTCGCAAAATCAATGGCCAGCATAGGTGCCTTCGTTGCCGGTGACGTGAAAATTTTGAAATACCTGCGCTATTCCGTGCGCTCGCAAATTTACGCGAAGAGCCTTCCCATGCCTCTTGTCGTTGGTGCACTGAAGCGCCTTGAATTGCTTAAGACCTGTCCGGAACTGAAGGATAATCTTTGGAAAATCGTTACCGCGATGCAAAATGGCCTGCGCGAGCGGGGCTTCAATATCGGCTCCACCAACTCACCGGTCACACCCGTGTTGTTCAAGGGCGGTGTAGGGGAGGCTGCGAACATGGCTATGGATTTGCGCGAGAACTTCAATATTTTCTGCTCTGTTGTCATCTATCCTGTTGTGCCTAAGGATGTTATAATGTTCAGAATTATTCCGACGGCCGTGCACACCCTGGACGATGTGGAGCATACTTTGAAGGCATTTTCCGCGCTGAAAGTGAAGCTGGACAATGGATTTTACAAGGAAGAAGTACTGGTTTCGGTGACCAAAGGTTTGTAAAAAAATGCGTTTTTGGTTGATTTAAACGGTTTTAGACCTAAATTGGCATAGTAAACTTATTACTAATCTTTAAATCCAGAATACAATGCAAAAGTTTGAAGAGCTCAAGAGTCTCATCGCGTCACTCGAAGGGGATGCTGACAAATTTTATAACAAAGGCAACAGTGCAGCCGGCACCCGCGTAAGGAAGGGCATGCAAGACCTGAAGAATCTTGCGCAGGCAATTCGTTCAGAGGTTCAGGAGATCAAAAACAAAGCATCTTAAGAATAACCTACAACCTACACACCATCAAAATGAGGGATAGCCTAACGGTTATCCCTCATTTTTTTATGACAGCTGCGAGTTTATCGATTTTCGAGGCAAGCGCAGCAGATGCTTCTATGAGGGGAAGGCGAACATGCGGACCACAAACCCCCATTTTCGAGAGGAGATATTTTACGCCAACGGGATTACCCTCTTCATACATTGGTCCGTTGATGTCCAGCAGTTTCAATAATTCCTGGGTTGCCTTTACCGAGTTTCCAGCGTCCGCACTCGTTTTCATTTTCCTGAATATGGTCGGGTAGGCATTGGCCAATACCGAGATCACTCCTTTAGCGCCCATACTATACAAGGCCATGGTCATCATGTCATCGCCCGAGATCAGCATAAAATCCTTTGGCTTGTCCCGAACAATGCGCATGCATTGTTCCAGGTTACCCGATGCTTCTTTAATACCGACGATGTTCGGATGACTCGCCAGACGTAAAGTTGTTTCCGCCGTAAGATTGGATGCCGTGCGACCAGGAACATTGTAAAGAAGGACCGGCACCGGGGCGGCATCCGCAACAGCCTCAAAGTGGCGTATAATGCCTTCCTGCGAGGGCCTGTTATAATAGGGGCTCACCGATAACAATGCCTCCACACCGTTTAGGTCAGCGTTCCGGATTGCGTCAACAACGGCCTGGGTATTGTTTCCGCCGATGCCGTACACAATAGGCAACTGTTTTGCGTTGTTTGCTTTTACAAACGCCAGAATAGCCGCCTTCTCATCGTCCGTACAAGTGGCAGATTCGGCCGTAGTACCCATTATCACATAATAGTCGACGCCTTTTGCTGTGTGTGCAAGCACTCGTTTCAGCGCTTTGTAGTCAACCTCCAGTGATTCCGAGAACGGCGTTATAAGGGCAACGCCGGTTCCGAACAGTTTTTTCATGATTTACTTTAATTGGATAATGTATCGGTGCATGGTATCGGCCAATTCTTTTACGCTATCCGGCGACTGCACCATAAATTCAAAATAGGGTAGACCGTTGTCCCATTGTCGTCCTACGCGACACCTTGCTTTACTTCGTACAAGAAGGTGCACAAGCAATGGGTTGGGTTCCGTGTCGAGGTAAAACAGATAGTCAAAAGGCGTGTCGGCAAATTTTAAAGCGCCCGAAGAAGTTATCTTCCCCCAAATCGAAACGTCATTTTCTGTAAAGAAATCAAACTTGAACTCGAAGTTCTGTTTATCAGGCGCCAGATACTCCATGACTTTTACCTGTTTGCCATCCTGCTCGAACTTCCGGATGAAATCCTTCACAACCTCATGCTTCGCTTTATCCTCTACCGAGAAAAGAACACCCACTTGGCGGGCAATCGCATACGAAACACTGCTCCGCTCGCCGTCTTTCTTCCGGAGGAGCATCTCCGTTCTCACTTTGAGCAGGCTGTGATTCAATTTCATGGTTGGTAGTAACGGGTTAGCCGTTTATGAGTTTCTCAAATTCTTCTTCAGTAATAATCTTCACACCTAGCTTTTCAGCTTTTTCACGTTTTGAGGGGCCCATATTATCACCAGCCAGCAAATAATCCAATTTTCCTGAAACACCCGACAGAATACGTCCGCCATTTTTGAGAATGATGTCGTGTAAGGCATCGCGCTCATAGTTCTTGAACACGCCGGAAATTACAAACGACTTGTTCGCCAACACGTCACTTTCCTTTTCTGGCTCCTTTGCCGTGCTTTCGAGGTTTAATCCTGCTGCGCGCAGCCTCTCAACCTCCCGGATGCTCTCCGTATTGCGAAAGAAGGCAAACACGCTGTCGGCGATCTTTTGACCAACTTCAGGCGCAGCCAGTAATTCTTCCCGGGAGGCAGAAGCGATCTTATCGATGTTTTTAAAGTAACGCGCCAGTTTTTCTGCCACCGTTCTACCGACGTAGCGAATGCCCATGGCAAACAAGACGTTCTCGAAGCTTGCCTTGCGCGACTCGTCAATGCCCTGCAGAAGATTCTTGGCCGACTTTTCCTTGTAACCTTCAAGCTGAAGGATATTCGACTCTTTTAAGTCGTATAGGTCTGCCGGACTGCATACAAGTCCCAAAGTGTGCAACGCCTCGATCGTCTTTTCTCCAAGAGAATCGATGTCCATGGCCCTCCGTTGAATAAAATGCTCGATGCGCCCCAGTATTTGCGGCTCACATCCACTCGAATTAGGGCAGTAGAAGGCAGCCTCGCCCGGTTCGCGTACGAGCGACGTACCACATTCCGGACATTTGTCAATGTATTGGATGGGTACAGAGTCCGGTACACGCTTCTCCAGGTCTACCCCGGTAACCTTGGGAATGATCTCGCCGCCCTTTTCAACGAAGACATAATCGCCAATGCGTAAATCCAGGCGCGCGATTTCGTTGGCATTGTGCAGGGATGCTCTTTTTACGGTCGTGCCCGCCAGGAAGATGGGCTCCAGGGAAGCGACCGGGGTAACCGCGCCTGAATTTACGCAT
>Ga0193752_1000132_pt1 | contig 98508 bp, 87 predicted proteins | sample H1c1metaG_FD_144924 | JGI IMG/M metagenome (GOLD analysis project Ga0193752, IMG submission 144924) | Soil microbial communities from a riparian zone of the East river system, Colorado, United States - H1c1 | ecosystem: Environmental > Terrestrial > Soil > Riparian zone | place: USA: East River... | reverse complement strand
AAGAGCATGAACAAAAACGATAATTTGACAAAGGAGGATAAGGCACTACGACAAACTGCTTTCCAAAGACTCTATAAATGGGAAACCGTTTTACGGAACGCGTACGCCCCGATTATTCATTTTCCAGGAACTTTGATGGTGACCGGATTAACTAAAATCATTACCTTATTATCATTTTTGGAAAGCGTATGAGTATCAAATTGTTGTATGAAAAACTGCTCGAGCCTTCACAGCCGCTGATCGAAAGTATAGCCCGGCTGGAAGGCGACATCATCATTCTAGGTGTGGGCGGAAAAATGGGGCCATCACTTGCAAAACTCGCTAAACGGGCGGCAGACATAGCGGGTCTTCAAAAGAATATCATAGGTGTAGCCCGCTTCACGGAAATCGGTCTGAAGAATGAGCTTGAGCGTCATGGTATTACCACGGTAAAGGCTGACTTGCTTAACGATTCTGAGTTGCAACGGTTGCCTGATGTTCAAAACGTTCTATACCTGGCCGGAACAAAATTCGGAACAACAGGAAAGGAATCATTCACGTGGGCGATGAACACCTATCTTCCGGGGCGCGTTGCTGAAAAATATCAAAAATCGCGCATCGTTGTTTTTTCAACAGGCAACGTTTATCCGTTAGCACAGGTGCAGTCGAACGGGGCCAATGAGAATCAATATCCGCAGCCTTTGGGTGAATATGCGCAGTCATGTCTCGGCCGGGAAAGAGTTTTTCAATACTTCTCACAACAACACGAAACCCCTATAGTCATTTATCGGCTGAATTATGCCAATGATGTAACCTATGGCGTGCTCTCCGACATTGCCCTCGCAGTGAAAAACCAGCAGCCTATTGACCTTCGAATGGGATACGTTAACATAATCTGGCAACAGGATGCCAACGAGATCGCGCTGCGGGCACTGCATCACTGCAGTGCTCCTGCAAAGATCCTCAACGTTACAGGGGTGGAGAAACTTTCGGTCCGTCAGCTGGCAAGTGAATTTGGAAAGATATTCGATAGCGAACCAAACTTCATAAACCATGAGCAGGACACTGCCCTGCTGAGTGACGCCTCTGAATCACGCAGGTTATTCGGCGATCCCGCGGTTTCCATTCGTGAAATGATTGAAGTTATTGCCGGATGGATCAACGAGGGTGGCAGGCTTCTCAACAAGCCCACGCACTTCCAGGAAAGAGAAGGTAAATTTTAAAACCACGAGATGAGTTATCCCTATCTGCCTCCTTCTCTCAGCCGATTGCTCCGGGAAGGAACCGTTATACCGGCGCACCCGCTGGCCCTGACGAAAGAGCGAAAACTGGACGAAAGAAGACAAAAGCTTTTGACGCAATACTACTTGGCTTCCGGTGCAGGCGGAGTGGCCGTAGGCGTACACACTACACAGTTCGAGATCAGGAAACCTGAGGTGAATCTGCTCGAGCCTGTATTGCGACTGGCCGCAGAACAGATTCGCGACTCAAATCCTGAAAGACCATTTCTCAAGGTAGCTGGCATCGTAGGCGCAACCACACAGGCACTTCGCGAAGCGGACCTTGCTGTAAAGCATGGCTACCACCTGGGACTGGTCAGTATGGGTGGCCTGAATGATCTGCGCGAATCCGACCTCATCAAACGACTCGAAGCGATCGCAGAAATTATTCCTGTCTTCGGCTTTTATCTGCAACCCGCTGTTGGAGGCCGACTACTTTCCTACGATTTCTGGAAAGACGCGGCATCGTTACCAAACCTGCATGCAATCAAGGTAGCAGCCTTCAACCGTTATCAAACACTTGATGTTGTAAGAGCGGTATGCGCGTCAACCCGGCACGAGGAAATTGCCCTGTACACCGGGAATGACGACAACATCGTTGCTGACCTGCTCACACCATATCGCTTTAATGTGAACGGCAAAGACGTTGAAAAAAGATTTGTCGGGGGACTTCTTGGACATTGGGCCGTCTGGACGGGCGCTGCCGTAAAGTTGTTGAACCGCATCAAGGATTCGGGCAACGACCATCGTGCTGTCATTGAACTGCTCAGTACAGGTGTGCAGGTAACTGACATGAATGCGGCAATCTTTGACCCAGCCAATGCGTTTCATGGTTGCATTCCTGGAATCCACGAGATACTGCGCAGGCAGGGATTGCTGGAAGGTACCTGGTGTCTGAATCCGGAAGAACAGCTCTCGTCAGGACAACAGGAAGAGATTAATCGTGTTTGCCAGGCATATCCTGAATTGACAGATGACGACGAAGTAAAAGCATTTCTTGAAAAAACGCTGGCCCATCAGTATTAAATTTACTTCATGCTGCTGGACAAGATCAAAGCGTTATCAGCCCGAATACTTCCGGAAACAATACAGATCCGCAGACATTTGCATCAGCATCCGGAACTGTCGTTCCGGGAGCACACCACTTCCGCCTACATCAGGTCGCAGTTAGATGAGATGGGCATACGCTGGCGTCCTATCGCCAACACGGGTGTTTTGGCAGTTATCGAGGGACAATCACCTGCTTTCAATACGGTGGCCCTTCGTGCTGACATCGATGCACTGCCCATTCACGAGCTAAATACGGTTGATTACGCCTCGAAAAATCCTGGCGTAATGCACGCGTGTGGTCATGACTTTCACACGTCATCGCTGTTGGGCACAGCAAAAATAATTCATCAGTACCGCAATGAATTCAAGGGCACGGTGAAGCTTCTGTTTCAGCCGGGAGAAGAAGTGTTGCCAGGAGGGGCCACGCTCATGATTAAAGAAGGTGCATTACACAACCCTGCTCCCAGCGCGGTGCTTGGTCAGCATGCGATGCCCCGCATTCCAGTCGGCAAGATCGGCATCCGGAAAGGCAAGCACATGGCATCAATGGACGCAATCTACGTTCGTATCATTGGCAAAGGTGGCCATGGTGCCGAGCCTCACAACGTTATTGATCCGGTGCTAATTGCTTCTCATGTCATTATCGCACTCCAGCAAATCGTTAGTCGCATGGCGAGCCCCAGGGAACCGTGCGTGCTCTCGTTCGGCAAGGTGATAGCCGATGGTGCCATCAATGTGATTCCGGATGAAGTGTACATGGAAGGCACCTTTCGTGCTATGAATGAAACCTGGCGTGACAAGGCACTGGCGCTCATCGCTAGCATGGCTGAGAAGGTAGCGTCCAGCATGGGTGCAACGTGCGAGCTGCGGATAGACCGGGGGTATCCTTTTCTCGTCAATGAAGAAAAGCTTACTACCAGTATCCGACAAGACGCAATCGAATATCTCGGTGAAGCCAATGTGATCGATGAAGATATTTGGATGGCAGCGGAGGATTTCGCTTACTATTCACAAATAACAGATTCCTGTTTTTACCTCTGTGGTGTCGGTAATGCTGAAGAGGGAATTTCTTCTTCACTGCATTCACCAACTTTCAACATCGATGAAAATGCATTGGGTATCAGCACAGGACTGATGGCGTACTTTGCCTTGAAGCGGTTAGGTAATACGTGAGTCAGCGCGTCGAGATTTAGTTACTTCCAGGCTGAACGCACTATATGAAACCTCGCGGTTCCACCACCTAATGCCACTATGATTGAGAAGGCGTTCCTTGAAGAGATCGTAATTTCGATGGACCTCAATACTTGCCGGAAAGCTTACTACATGCTCCCGGTCAAAACCGACGCTGGCATTTTTCATAAATGACATCTGCTGGAACACGACCATCGTGGCAATGATCATGAAGGTGGCGATACCAAATTGAACAATGGTTAGCGCCTTTCTTAGGCCTGCCTTGTTGCCCACTATTCTACCCCCTTTCAATACCTTGGCCGGAGAAAATGATGAAAGATGGAATGCGGGATAGGCGCCTGCGACCAGCGCAGTAACTAAGCCGATGAACAACAGCACCAAGGCAAAAAACGGATCAACCAGGAGATCAAGTTTTAGCGAAAGACCCATCAGCCTGTTAAATAGCGGCAGCGTAAGCAACACGATCAGGAAAGCACCTGCAAAGGTTGCCAGACCTGACCGTACTGTTCGCCTGGTATTCGTAGAGTTTCTCGGTCATCCTTTGCTCCAAATCCGAAGTGACGCCAAATGGAATATGCAAGTATGTGGAGTAGTTCCAGGATCCCATGTCCCCGAGTAGCTCGTCATTCTTAAACCCATAAAGTTGCTCCATCATGGCTGGAAGTGAAATGAAAGAAGCCAGGTAAGAAAACTGAAAGTGCGAATTACGGGGCACATCCTCGAACACGCCGGTTACTTCAAATAGCATCTTATTGTCAAATTGAATTGACTTTCCTATCGGGTCCTCGCCTGGGAAGAAACGTTCGGCCATGGAGCGGCTGATGACGACCACTGCCGGCCTGCTCAAAACCTTGCTTGCCTCACCCCTGACCAGTGGAATAGAGAACACGTGGAAAAACGCACTGTCTGCCAGGGCAAATTGACCGGAGCCTAATTGCCTCTCATGGTGTTTAAAATTCGGTTCATCCGATACGACAGTAAATCTTGAATAGTTCTTAACTTCCTTAAAATCGTGCTGAAACCTCGGCGCCATTCCTGCCGGTGTATAAATTTGCTTTGCTAACTCTCCTTCATTGGAAGACTGTGGAATGTAACGGTAGATTTCACTACGGTTCGCCTGAAAGGATTCGTAACTTATTTCAAACCGTACGTAAAGAGCGATGATAATGCAACACGTGATCCCCAGAGCAAGTCCGAAAATATTAATGAGTGCATAATTCAGGTCTCTGGTTACACTCCTTAAAGAAATTTTCAAATAATTTTTTATCATACTTTCAGAAACGACGTAAGATAAACGAATTTTTAAAGCCGGGACCTTCAAAAGGGATGAACCTGTAATTCAGATTAGCTATCAAGCTTGCTCGTCGCCAGGCAACCCTAGGGTTATGCATTTTGAAACAGTAGAAAAGTTGGCTCAACGTGGCATTATTACGTCCCGGAGCGTCACGGCACAGGGACGGTTGTTGGCGATGCAATCGACTAACTCGATAAAGTAAATGTGCTCGATGGAAGATATTTGGATGGCATCGAAAGATTTCGCTTATTATTCACAAATTCAAGATTTCTGCTTTTTCATCGGTGGTTTCGGCAATGCTGAGAAGGGAGTTTCTTCTTCCCTGCATTCACCAACCTGAACATCGATGAACAGGACTGATGGCGTACTTTGCATGGAAGCGGTTGGGCAATAAGGGCGTCTATAAGCGGTGCAAGACTGAATCAACAACTTGAGTGGCCAACGCCAGAATTTAAAGGAAGATCTAAACTCTATCGATACGTGTCACACGAGAAATTAAACCGCGAACAGTTTAAAGTCGCCGCTACCGGCTTCTTCAGTCTATTTTCGCTGATCGGCATTATGTTCTACGGCCTTCCTTTTTTTTATGACTTCTGGGTGACGGATTTCGGTTGGACCCGTGCCACGGTAACTTCCGGCATGGCCATGGGAAAAGTGATCGTAGGTCCTGTATTCGGATTTGCAGCAGGATGGATCATCGATCGTTTCGGCCCAAAGAGACTGATGCTTTCGGGAATCATCATGGGTGGTGTGGCCCTGATCGGACTTGGAACCATGACCGCATTGTGGCAATTCTATTTGTTTTACTTCTTCAACGCCCTGGGCTACATGTGCGGTGGCCCGCTGCCAAACCAGGTACTCATTTCGCGGTGGTTCAATAAGTCCAGAGGTCGTGCGATGGGAGTCGCTTATCTTGGTGTTGGCATAGGAGGCATGGTTGTGCCCCAGATCGCCCGTTGGCTGAACCTGGAGTTTGGGTGGCATCAGGCTCTTATCATACTCGGTGTGATAATGGTATCCATCGCTTTTCCTGTTGCCTGGTTCGTGAAAGAAAGTCCGGACGATGGCAACCAATCGTTGAAAGTGGATCATGCCAGCGCTCCCATTGGGCACGTGTTGAAAAGCTGGCCCTTTTATCTGCTGGTGATTGGAAGCATGTGCTCTATCGGTGCCGTCTCGGGTACAAGTCAAAATTTGAAATTGTTTTTCAGTCTCGACTTGAATTATTCACAATCAGAAGCTGCGAATGTGATGTCGATCATCCTTGGTTCGAGCATTATCGGCAGATTGTTGATGGGATGGCTGGCGGATCGTATTCCTAAAAAATACGTGATGATACTCATCTATGCGCTCGTGGCCGCTGCAATTCCACTGCTCTATGCAGCGTCGACACCGGGCGTGATATACATCTTTGCTTTCTTTTTCGGGATTGCACTCGGTGGAGATTATATGATCATCCCGCTGATGGCAGCCGAGCTGTTCGGTGTGCGTGTAATGGGTCGTGTCATGGGGCTCGTGATCACAGCAGATGGTCTGGGTGAGGCATTCGGTCCCATGCTCGCAGCATGGCTTCGCGACACAACAAAAAGCTACGCCAATGGATTTGCAGCGCTCATCATCCTGGCTATAATCGGCACTATCGCCATATCCTTCTTACCCCGAAAAGGACAGCACGCATGATGTTTCGCAATATGGAATGGACTGACATTCCCTCCGGCCTTTCGCTCTGCCGGAGTGCCGGCTGGAACCAGCTATCGCGCGACTGGGAAATTTTTCTAATGCTCGATCCCCAAGGAAATAGGGTATGCGTACAGGATGATGGGAATGTGATCGGCACGGTCACTACGATTCGTTACGGCCATCACTTTGCGTGGATTGGAATGGTACTGGTAGATCCGGCTCACCAGCGAAAAGGAATCGGACTCAGATTACTCGAACAGGCGGGCCAGCTGCTGAAGAATGAAAACTGTGTGAAGCTTGATGCCACACCAGCGGGCCGACAAGTATATACCAACCTCGACTTCGAAGATGAATACGAACTCAGCCGGATGTTTGCCAGTCCATTTCATATGCAACACGTCATCTCCTCGCCGGCCGCAACTGCACTGACTGCAGAGAGCCTCGAAAGCGTGAGATCGTTCGATTTGGAAATCTTTGGTGCCGATCGCATGGCGCTTCTTTCGTGGATGCTCGATGGAGCCCCCGAACTCGCCTTCAAGGTTGGCGAGCGGGACCACCTTAAAGGATTCTGTTTCGGAAGATCCGGCTACCGGTACGCGCATATCGGGCCAGTTGTTGCCAACAACGTTGAAGTTGCTAAAGACCTTGTCTCTGCTGCTCTGAAACACTGTGGAAACAAACCTGTAATCCTGGATGTGTCCCATCATAACGACTCATGGCGAGGCTGGCTCGAGTCAGTTGGATTTTCAGCGCTTCGCCCATTTATCCGGATGTACAGGGGCGACAATCTATGTCCAGGCATTCCCGAAAATCAGTATGCTATTCTCGGACCCGAATTTGGATAGAACGCTTCAATTCAGCCATGCTCAGAGATTTCCTCACTCGCCTAGAAACCATTCATTCATTGTCTGCGTCGCTACGTGATCGTCTGACCAAAGACCTTGAAATATTGGAAGTAAAAAAGCGCGACAAACTTCTTCGCGATGGTGAACGGGCCGACTACCTCTATGTCGTACTGAAGGGAATGCTTCGCTCCTACTATCTTAGAAATGGCGTCGAGATCACCAGCAGGTTCATGCTCGAATATCACATCGTCGTCTCCGTCAATAGCTTTTACAAGCGAATGCCTGGCTATGAATTTATTGAAGCCATGGAAGACAGCACGCTGGCGCGGATACATTACGATACGCTACAAAAGCTATATACCGACTTCATCGAATTCAACTATACAGCGCGTATCCTCACGGAACACTATTTCTCATTCACTGAGGAGCGGCTATTTTTACTTCGCAAGCAGAAGACGGAGGATAGATACCGCTATTTCGTTGAGCAATATCCCGAGCTTTTGAACCGTGCACCCCTTGGGCAAATCGCCTCCTATCTGGGGATGAACCTCGAAACATTAAGCCGTATCCGGGCAAAAATATCAAAAAGGACGGGTTAGACGCTTTTTGACTTTTGTCAAAGGGAATGCCTTTCAGTCAGGGTAGCTTGGTTGAAAGATCAAGCCATGAAAAAGCTCAGCTTCACGCCCGACGAAGGAAATCAATTTTATCACATCCTTCAGCACCGAGTCACTGCGATGCTGAAAAAGAAAAAGCAGAGCAGGTTTGCAAACCCATTAATGATCTTCAAGGTCACGGTGTATCTGGTCCTGCTCGTGACTTGTTATGCCTTTATCTGCACAAGTACAGATAGCGTAATCAAATTCTACGTGGCATACCTCGCCTTTGGACTCATCGCGTTGCTGCTGGCTTTCAACGTTTCACATGACGCCGCTCACCATGCAATCTTGTCGAATAAAAAGCACAATGACATACTCTTCGCCGTTACCTGGCATTTGCTCGGTAACAACGCCTACGTCTGGAAGAAATACCACATAGAGTCGCATCACCTTTACACGAATGTCCACGGCAGCGATGTCGATGTGCTGGACAACCCCTTGTTGCGTATGACCTCCAAACAACCCTTATACTGCTTTAATCGCTTTCAGCATCTATACGCGCCTATACTGTATCTCTTCTATTCTCTCAACTGGTTGGTTGTGCGCGACACCATGCAGCTATTTGGCAGGAGCGATCGCAGTATAGCAATTAAGCTTTCGACGAAACAAAAATTGCGGCTCGTGTTAAATAAGGCGGTATATGCCGGGTACATGGTCTTATTGCCATTTCTACTGCTACCCTTTACACTAACGCAAATTCTATTAGCCTTTATTCTGATGCACTTTCTGATATCGATTGTCATTGCAGCTGTGCTTGGTGTTTCGCACCTGGCCGAAGAAGCCGACCATCCGCATCCCCACGCAGCCGGTGAAATGAGCCATAGTTGGGTCACGTTACAGATGCGCACGTCCCTGGATTACAATGCTGACAACCGACTGTTGAACTGGTTGCTAGGCGGATTCAATGCGCATACTGTGCATCACCTGTTTCCTAACGTTTGCCATATCCACTACCTCGACATTGTTCCGATCATGCGGGAGACTGCCCGTGAATTTGGATTGACATACAATGAGTGTCCCTATGGGCGCGCCGTTGCGTCGCATTTCCGGTTCCTTAAACGTATGGGTCATGAGCTTTAAAACCGCCAAACTCAAATTCGCTGTCAGTGAAAATGAGACCTTTTACGACGACTTGAAAAAGGAGGTCAATGCATATCTCCATGCTAAGAGAGGAACCGGAGGCAACTTATTGATTATTAAAGCGGTCGCATATTGCGCTTGCCTATTCGTTTCCTATATAATGCTGGTACAGGCCGAAAACTACATACAATTACAAATCGGATATTGGGCACTTGGATTTTCATCGATCGGCTGTGCCCTCAATTTCGCCCATGATGCCGCACATCATGCACTAACAGGGAACAAAAAATTGGATGACATCATCTTTGAAATAGTATTCAACTGGCAAGGTGCAAATGGATATCTGTGGAAGATCCGGCACAATCACTCGCATCATGTCTATCCGAACGTCGACGACTGTGACGCCGACCTTGAAGTCAACGGTCCGATCGCACTCTCGCCAAATCAACGTTTGAGATGGTATCACAAATACCAGCATATCTACGCACCATTCGCATACATGTTTTACACGCTATTATGGCTGTTCTACAAAGATTTTCGTTTGTTCTTTTCTCATAAACAGGCAAACATTGTTTTCGCAAAGCACCCCACCATAGAGTGGATTAAACTCTTTGCGTACAAAGGGATGTATCTTTGTGTGTTCATTTTGATACCCTGGCAAATTACTGGCCTTGCCATACAGATCATGCTGCTATCCTTCGTTGTCATGCATCTTCTGCTGTCCTTCTTTTTGCTGTTTACGTTTCTTATTTCACATTACGTGGAACGCGTACGCTTCACAGATCTTGCCCATGATGGAAGGCTTGAATGCTCGTGGGCGCGTCACCAGGTCAATGTTTCAGTTGACTTTCACGCAGAGGAACTTTGGGCCAGTTGGTTGTTCGGCGGATTCAATACACACGTCGCGCATCACCTTTTTCCAAAGGTGTGTCATGTTCACTATCCGCACATCACGAGGATGATCCGATTAAAATTATCAGAACATAAAATTCCGTACCAATCATTAAACTATTTTCAAGGTATGGCGTCACATCTGAAATTGCTGAAGGCTTTGGGCAATCGCCAACAATAGCGTATTACAATTACCCACGAGCTTCCACTAAATTTATTTCTGGCCCGGTTACGAGTAAGCCGATTGGCGGGCGGTCCGTGAAAATAACGTCAACGGTAGCGGCTTTCCAGTACCCTGGCACGGCTAAAATTACACGCGCTGTTTTTCTCAATTCCATATTTCATTTATCTCCGTTAGCACAATCGGTTTTCCATCAGTAACAACGATAGTGTGTTCGTGTTGTGCCACAAAACCTCCTCTATTTCCAACCATTGTCCAGCCGTCTTTCAACGTTTCAGCGTAGGTCGAAGTAGTCGATATAAACGTTTCAATCGCAACCACGGAGTTCTTCCTGAACCTCGTCAGATTAAATCTATTACTGTAATTAGCTATTTCACTTGGTTCTTCATGAAGTCCTCTTCCTATTCCGTGACCCGTCAGGTTCCTGATGACTTTATAACCTCTTCTTTTCGCCTCAGTTTCTATTAAAAAGCCTATATCAGATATACGTACACCACCTTTAATACTGTGAATAGCTTTATGTAAGATCTGTTTTGATGCATCAACAAGTTTTTGATGCTTGTTAACATCTGCACCGAGAACGAATGAGCCACCATTGTCCGACCAAAAGCCACCTAATTCGGCTGAAACGTCAATATTAATTAAGTCCCCCTCATTAAGGACTGTCTTGTCAGACGGTATACCGTGACAAAATTCATTATTTATACTTATACAAGTCCACCCTGGAAAACCATAAGTTAAATAGGGAGCTGATTTTGCCCCTAAATCATTAAGGATTTGACCACCATAGTTGTCTAGCTGCTTTGTTGTCATACCCGGGCATGCATAATTTCTCATTTCCTTCAGTGCAAAGGCAACGGCTTCGCTTGCCTTTTGCATGCCAATCAATTCAGAATGTTTTGATATTGACATATTTCGCTTTTTATCTGGTTAAGAAATTACCATTGCCTTTTAGGCTGACTGATGCGTTCCATTGACCGACTGAATAACTCTCTTACCAATAAGTTCAATCGATGTCATCAATTGTGAATGAGTTAGGCCGGCATTGTCCATTTGAAACGTAAATCTGTCAACGCCACCTAAAGCTTCGCTATGACGTATTAATTTTTCTGCCACACGTTCCGGTCCTCCCAATACCAACACGCCTTCGGGCGCTACCATGGAATCAAAATGACTTCTTGTTACGGGTGGCCATCCCCTTTCACGCCCAATCTTAGTCCACAGTTCGGCGTAACCTGGATAATAATCACTAACAGCCTGGTCATCGGTGTTGGCCACGTACCCTGGAGAGTGCAGTCCAACCTGGAGTTGATCTAAAGAGAAGCCGGCTTTGAGTCCTGCTTCCCGATACATATCAATCAGGGGACGAAAACGAGAGGTGTAACCACCAATGATTGCGACCATCAGGGGTAGTCCCAACGTCCCGGCCCTGACAAAGGATTCAGGTGTGCCGCCAACGCCAAGCCACACAGGCAATTTGCTTTGCACAGCTCTTGGGTAAACCGGAAGGTTATTCAAAGCCGGACGAAATTTGCCAGACCATGTTACAAACTCGTTGTCCCGAATCCTCAAAAGTAAACCAAGCTTTTCATGAAAGAGCGCGTCGTAGTCATTGAGACTGAATCCGAAAAGCGGATACGCTTCGACTGACGAGCCACGACCAACCACGAGTTCCGCCCTGCCCTTCGAAACTAAATCTAACGTGGCAAAATTCTGATAAACCCGCACAGGATCAGCAGTACTGAGAACACTGACTGCACTCGTGAGGCGGATGCGTTTTGTACGACCTGCCGCGGCAGCCAGTATTACTGCTGTCGCAGAATCCAGAAACTCCTTTCTATGGTGTTCACCTATTCCGAAAACATCCAGTCCGACCTCATCGGCAAGTACAATTCTTTCGAGCAACTGCTCCATCGCATCAACACTGCTTAGGGTGCGGTTCCCATACATGGCCGACGCAAAACTATCGATTCCTATTTCCATTTTTACGAAGTTCAAGCAATAACAAACAACGCATCAAAAACGTTGCAAATGCCCTTTTATATTGAACTTCATGATGGCATTAAAAGACCCCTCGCCTCTCTTGCCGGGCAAGTGCGTTGAACGGTGTGCAGCATTAGCATCCTTCTTCTGCTGGAGTCTCCAATGACCTGAAAGGCGTCAAGCCTTGTTTGTGTCTGAGCCTGCGCGTTAACCTGGAGAGCTGCCTATCGGCCAGGGCTATAGACTGGCCTTGGTCATGCGGGGAGTCAGGAAGTGTATAATAACCCAGGCAACGAGGAATGAGCTTCCGCAGATCAGGAAAATAATATTATATCCTGCTACTATGTTTCCCGCGCTTTTGTAGGAATCCAGAATAAAGCCGATAAAAACAGGGAACAGAAAACTTCCTATAGCGCCCGCCATGCCTCCAAGTCCTACGACCGAACTCACGGCCTTTTTCGGAAACATATCCGGCACGATGGCAAAAATATTTGCACTCCATGCCTGGTTAGCGGCCACCGAGAGGCTGATCAGTGAGACCACGATCCACATGTCGGTTGTATACCGGGTAGCGATGATCGGCAAAACGCAAAATGCAGAAACCAGCAGGGCTGTTTTTCTAGCTTTGCCAACGGTCCAGCCCTTTCTAATAAGCCAGGAAGAAAGATATCCTCCGCCAATACTTCCAATCATGGTCCCTGCGTATACAATGACGAGCGGCAGGCTTGGCTTCTTAAGGTCAAGCTGAAAAGAGCTATTGAAATACGAGGGAAGCCAGAAGAGAAAGAAAAACCAAATGGGATCAGTAAAAAACTTACCCACGATAAAAGCCCACGTCTGTTTCAGCCTTAGCAACATGCCCCAGGTTACTTTACCGGTATTTTCCTTTTCTTCATCAGCATCGCTACGTATGTAATCAAATTCTGCTTTACTCAGGCGGTTCTGTTTTTCGGGGGTAAAATAAAATATGCGCCAGACTATCAGCCAGATAAAACCTAAGGAGCCGGTGATTATAAAGGAGGCTTGCCAGCCATAGACAGCCAATAGCCAGGGGACGAGTATGGGACCAACACATGCGCCTATGTTGGATCCTGAGTCTAGTATACCGATGGCAAGCGCCCGTTCTTTCTTGGGAAACCATTCTGCCGTTGTCTTAACACCAGCGGGATAATTCCCTGATTCGCCGAGGCCCAGCAAAGCCCTGACCGTTGCAAAGCCAAAATTGGTTCTGACCACTGCGTGCAGCATCGCGGAGATACTCCATACCGTAACCGAAATCGTGTAACCAAGTTTTGTCCCTATCCTGTCGATTACCTTTCCATAAAATAACAGTCCCAGCGCATACGAGGCTGTAAAGGCCATAACGATACGGCTATAGTCTGTCTCGGTCCAGTTAAAAACCCTTTCCAGCTCGGGTTTAAGTAACCCAAAGATCTGCCTGTCGATATAGTTAATGGTCGTCGCTCCGAACAGAAGGAAGGCAATAAACCACCGGTAGTTTCCTATTCTTGCTGCAGGGCTATCAAACCTTTCGCTACCGTATTCAATTATTTCATTTTGGTGTTTCATGGTCTGTGGTGCGATCGGTTTGATTTTCTCTCCAGCGGAATATTACCGCCCGGCTACTTCTTCATTTTTTTTTGAAAGCAGAGAAGCCGATTCATCATCCAGGTATAAAGTGCAATCAGGATGTTCTTGCAGAATAGAAGCGGGGTAGCTATTGCTGATTTCCCCTTCGACACATTTCTGTACCGCCGCAGCTTTTCTTTTATCGGGAACCGAGCAAATGATCGCATTCGATTTCATAATCTGCCTGATCGACATGCTTATCGCTTTTGCCGGCACGTCGTCAAGCGTTGCAAACCATCCCTCGCCCATCTGTTGCCTGCGGCAGGCTTCATCGAGTTCTACGATGAGGTAAGGTTGCTCTGTATCAAAGTCAGCCGGAGGGTCATTAAAAGCGAGGTGCGCGTTTTCGCCGATCCCTACCAGGGCCACGTCAATCGGGTGGCGTGCGATAAGCCCGCCAAGACGCATACACTCTTCGTTAACATCATCGCGGTCGCCCTCTACAAAATACACCGCTTTCAAAGCAGGTACCTTGGCCAAAAAGCGCTCCTTGAGATATTTCCTGAAACTCGCGGGATGCTCTTCCGGCATACCTGCATACTCATCCAGGTGAAACATCACTACTTTGGACCAATCGACAGTGGTCTGCCGGGCCAGATGATCCAGGGTTTCAAACTGGCTCGCTCCCGTGGCAAGAATGATGTTGGCAACATCATTCTTCCCAATCGCGTTCCTGATTTTTTCCGCTGCTTCATGTGCGGCCTCTGCTCCCATGGCTTTCTTTGTGTTGAAAATTTTGACTTCCATTGTATGTGTTTAAATGCTCCCTTTTTTCTTTAACAGCACCCGCTTCGATCATTCTTCGACTCGATGAGAAGACCAGCTTGTTTATGGCAACCCAACGTCTAACTGTCGGGCAAAATCTGCTTCCATATCCGCAGATAATTTCCACCCATGATCAGGGCAATGTCTTTTTCAGAAAATCGCTTGTCCAGCAGTTCGATCAGCCTGCTATACTGTTCATATTTCGTTTGTGACTGTGTTCCACTGGTGACCGCCTCATGATCTATTCCGGAGCAACCTTTGTCATGTCCGATGGGGCCGATCCCGGTATGTTCGATTCCCACAAGGTTGGCGATGTAATCGATCATATCCACCAGGCTTTCGTATGGCGTCTTCTTATCGGAGTGAAAACGAACGCCCGCGATACCTCCCGTTTTTGCGATCGCTTTGATCATATCGTCCGAAAGCTCGAGGAGGGAGTTCATAAATTTCCGGGGATTTTGATGCGTTGAGACAATGGGGTGTTTCGATATTTCGGCCGCATGTAAAACGGCATTCTCCGAAACATGTGAAACGCCGACCATCATACCCAGGCGGTTCATTTCCTCAACCACTTCAACTCCAAACCTGGAAAGATTTCCTCCCTTGCCTTCCAGCCAGCCGTCTCCTAATTGATTACGTCCATCTCGTGTCAACTGCAGTCCCCGCACGCCTACCCTGTAAAAATGCCTCAGCAGTGACAGCCTTTGATCCTTATACAAGCCTGGCTCTGCATCGATTTCGATGGGGCTACCTCCCTCGATGTCGAAGAAGAATTTTACATGGTTCGGATCAGGTACTTCGGGAATATCTTTTTTGGATTTAATGATTGATGCTTTACCATTTGTTTTCTCGATTTCGCGGATGATCATGTCCGTAGTTCGCAGCGATCCGGCGAGTACCTGATCGTTTTCGATTCTGTGCCTGGCCGCCTCACCTGCTACGGGCATGATGACTATGTTTACACCTCCGGCCAGCAGGCGGGGCAAAAGAAAATCGCGCAAGGGTGAATTCTGCGCTTCGTCTTCCATTGCCAGGCGGGCGTTGAACTCCCAGATATCATAATGTCCGTGAACAATAACATAGTCCATGGGTCCTTTCTTGATAAGCCCAGGGCCGGCAAACACATTGCCCATAAAACCCCCCATCATGGAGACACCCGCTGCCGCTGCACCGGACCTGGCTATGAATTCTCTTCTGTTGATTTTCATATATGCTATGTTTTAAAAATGCTGTTATTTGATTTTAAGGATTATTGATTGCATACCCGGTACGTTTGATTTCGTGGTGTACCTTGCCGTCAGGATGTAAATTCCTTCGGGATTTTTTTCCGGCTTATTAATGATGCGGAAAGCCCCTTCGAGGCCCGGGTAGATCCAGCGGTATTTATTAGCGCCTTGCTTCAGGATGTAATCCGCAATTTGCGTGGCCTCGTCCTCCGTAAGATCCGGATGTGCCGGCATTTCCATGCTGCCCCAGATCCCCGAAGACCCTTTTACAATATGGGCGGCAAGGCTACTGATCACTGCAGCGTTTTGTTCATACTTCCCCGCTATTTCCTGAAAGGAAGGTCCTGCCACCCTGGTCTTGTCGGCATGACATCCAAGGCAGGTGGATTGCTTCAGCAATGCGAGCCCTTTCGGTTCCGGCGTTGCCTGTGCCTTTTTTATTTGCTCCGCCGTCGCTCCTTCTTTGCCAGCAGGCAGATATTCTATTTCCAGTAAGACCTTGTTGCCATCAATCTCACCGTACTTGGAGTCCCCATCTGTGGCATCGGAAACGTTGATGACATAGCGTACCTGCGTATTCCAGGTATAGACTTTATTATCTTCCGGCATTAGGATTTTCACTTCGGGAGGCGAATTTTCCTGCGAATAATTTTGCGAAAAGACGATTCCCCTGTGATGATTATCCTTTTGCAGTATGGCGTTGTCCCCATCTATGGATGCATAAATTGTTGTCGAGATTAACAGGAGTATGGAGTTCGCCTTCATAGCTATTCTAACACGCGTGTCTTTAGTCTTTGGGTGAATTATGCCTGATCGATTTCCTTTGCCGCACGATTGGCCGAATTGATGGCTGCTTCCATCCCCCAGCTTCTGTTGTCTGCATGGCCTCCTGCGAAGTGAATTCTGCCTACTGGCGTGATGAGGTGGGGCCAGAATTTTGACAGGCTTCCCAGGGCCGAGAAGCCAAGGCGTTCGCAGCCTTGCGAAAACCGGTCGGTAGACCAGTCCTTTACGAGGGTTTGCTCGATGGTAATATTCGAACGCTTGCCGGGGTAGAGTTGTTTAAAGGTTTCCAATGTTCGCATTGGACTAGCCCCACCGTTAGTTTTAACCATCAGGGCGGCACGCGAGGTATCCACCTCATCGGCCACTTGCCAGATCACACCTATGTCGGGGTGGTTGAATTGCAAGTTGATGGGCAGGCCATCCTCCTCCCAAAATTTTGACCTTGCCTGAAAGACGATCCTTGCGCTTTGTTGATAAGAAAGGTTATCCAGCACAAATCGTTTTTGTTCCGGCAAGTCCGGTGTCACCGGAATATTTCGCAGCACCGGTGTGCGAAGGCAGCAGGCCAGAAAATCTGCCGACATCTTCTTTACTTCTCCAAACTCTCTGTAGGCCACGGTTACTCCGGTTTCGCCATGTTCAATTTCCAGGATGTGGCAATCCAGTTTTAGCCGCGAGCCCAGGCGGCGGGCAAATTCATTGGGCAGCACCTGATTCCCTCCTTTCAGGCGATACGATTCAGTGGATGACGGCAGCGGCGATGTGCCGCGGGTCTTTGTAATGTACGCCTGCCACATTACATAGAGTGCAGATGACTGGCTCCCACCTAACAAGCTAAGCGCTGCCTGTGAAGCATGTTCCTTCTTATAGATATCTGTAATGGGAACATTTTCCAGGTGGTCATAGCCGACACCAAAGGGTTGGTAGTTGTTCGTAAACTTCTCGAGGTACGGATCGAGGTAGAGTGAGTCCAGGTCTTCCAATGAATGCGACGAAAGGTATTTCAACTCGCGCTCATTGAATGCACCGACCTTCTTTGCTTTGTCGACACGCATTTCCGAAAGCTTATCCGTCGTATACCACTTGTCATCTACCCTGGTCAATCGGTTTACTCGATGAGGGTATGGCAGTACGGTGAGGTTGAATTCCTTCACGTACTCCCAGTATCTTTCATAGCCTCGGTGGTGAAAATGTTCCGCACCAAAGTCGGCGTATAGTCCGTCGGCGAGACCATCGTGAACGGAGAGGACGCTTCCCCCTGACCGTCCCTGTGCTTCCAGAATAACCACCTCATGGCCCATCTTCATCAGTTCGTAGGCACAGCAGAGGCCGGCAATCCCGCCGCCTGCTACGATGATTTTTTTGGTGACCCGCGGCGTGCCGGGTTTGCTTTCCGCATCCTGCAGGGCAGCACCGCTTAATAGCATTCCCCCTATGCCACCGATGACGGATGTCTTTATAAAATCTCTTCTATTTGTCATTTGGCTGACCGTTGAAAACTCAGTAGAGCCCCTCCGTAGCATGGCCGTACTGAAACATTGAACTAAAACATTGAACTAAAATCTCTTCGAGGTCTCTCTGCTCGGATTGAAATAATAATCATCTGGCTTTTGTCGTCAGACATCCACCAGATGATCCCCAATCAACTGGTTACTTGACGGTCTACGATCTCTTCCTTTGCGTGGTCCCAATAAAGCTTCTTGCCTTCGCGGTACGCCCGAGTGGCCATTATGCTTGCGATTGAATGCCAGAATCCTGTATGGATATGTCCGTTGGGTACGGTGTTTCTGTTTCTGATGCAATCGACCCAATTGTCGAGGTGATATTTGCTATCGTCACTCAACCTGACCGGTCCCAGTTTCATTCCGTACTCTTCCGTAGTCACTATTTCTGCTTTTCCGCTGCTCACCATGGAATTTATTCCTTGCAGAAAGTCAACTCCACCGGGAATGTCCAGATGTTCTGGAATGAAAAACCAACAGGCGCTGCCTTCGCCGCCATGAGCGAATAACGTTCCTTCTTTACCACGGATGCAGGTATAATCTCCAAACAGGTTGGCATAGTTTGACGCGTAGGAATACAATAATTTTTTTTCCTCATACGCGGCAATGGCCTGGAACGTGTCCGGGTTCTGGCGGATATCCGGCCAGCCATATATTCCCCCATTTGCCACCATGGAATCGGGAATGGTTGTGTCGGTATAAAAATGGACCAACCCCGCACCGTGACTCATCCATTGCGAGGTGATGCCTCCGGAATAATCACGGAATATCCTGAACTCGAAATATTTCCAGGGGTCAAACGGAACATACGGCTTGCCCAGCAGCCACCGGTTCCAGTCCGTATCCTCTTCGCGGATAGCAGCTACGTCGGGATCATCCGGACTGTGCCAGCGGTGGTTATTATCGTTCCACACTTGTTCTATTTTTGTAATCTGACCCAGTTTTCCAGAGCGGATGATATCGCGCACTTTCAGTTGTATAGGGTCGCTCACCCATTGTGAACCAAGCTGTACGACTTGCTTGGACGCCAGCACGACGCTCCTTGCCAGCTTAGCATCATCTACATTTTCGGCCATGGGTTTTTCGCAATAGCAATCCTTCCCTGCCTTTACTACTTCAGCCAATAGCTTTGCATGTTGATGGTCACCTGTCCCGATCATGACGGCATCGAGGTCCGGCATTTTGAGCATCTCTTCGGAATATTTAAACTGCTTGACGTCTGCGCCGAACAATTTTTTACAGTTTGCTGCGGCCTTTTCTTTATTGACCTTCCATATATCGCACACGGCCACCACGTTCAGGTTCTTCGATTTAGCCGACATCTGCACCATATTTTGATGTCCCTTACTTCGCGACCCACAGCCCAGGAATCCGATGTTGATGCGTTCATTCGCGCCGATAACGCGGGCGTACGATTTCGCACTTAGTCCCATGCCTCCCATCACTACACCTGCAGCTCCGATGACACTTTTCTTTATAAAATCTCTTCTTTGTTCCATTTAAAATTCTTTTTAATTGGTTAAAAACTTAGTTGCAAGTCGCACCACGCCTGCTCCATCCGCCCGATGAAGTTTTCTTTGCCACTATTCAAGAGGCGCAGTCCTGATTCGATAGTCGTCATCCTATGCCCATCGGCATAAGATGATTGCTGATGTCCTTATGGGTTTTGTTCCAGATTTGGGTTGACGATAATTTCACGTTCCGGAATAAAGAGGATTATCCGGTCACTCGTTGGTAGTATGGTCTGGTTATACCGATCTGCACTATGATACCCGAGATAAGCCCTCACCAGGGGACGGTTGTTTCTGTAGAGATCCAGGGGGCGGTGGGACTCAAATGCCAGTTCCAGTCTTCGTTCTTCCAGCACGACATCGAGAACACTTTCATGCCATTTCAGATCGCCAAGCGTATACAACGCCGCTCCCGAAAGTCCGGCGCGCTGACGGATCAAATTGACATCGTCGATTGCCCGCTGTTCATTTTCGCCACCGCCCAACTTGACATATGCTTCTGCGCGGTTCAGATACATTTCGGCCAGGCGCAACATTACCGGCGAACTCAGGTTGATCACACCTTCCTGTTTCACATGCTTGTTCACAAAGAATTGCGGAACATTACCCCGTTTGAGTGTGTCGACGCCATTCGAAGCCATTTGTATTTCGATAAAACTGTGGCGCGCATCTTCCGGGTACTTGTTGATCAGATTCATAAAATCCAGGGAGGCATACATCTGGCCCCATCCTGAGGTTCCGTCTGTGTAGTACTGAGAACCAATGGAACCTTTGTTTTTATTGTCAACCAGGGTATGACGGATGGCAAAAATGGTTTCTGTGTTGGCATCCGGGATTACGGTGAAATATGTTTTATAGCTGTTGGTTGGCGTAAGTACGTAATGACCCGAATTGATCACCAGGTTGGCATATTCTATCGCCTTTTCATTCTCGTCCATGTAGAGGTAAATTCTTGACAACAACGCATAGGCTGCATGCTTGGTGGCATAGCTGGCGGTTTTATTCTCCGTCATCAAGACTGCTGCTTTTTCCAGGTCGGCGATGACAAAATCATATACTTCCTTTACCGTACTGCGGAAAGGAAGTATGGCATCGCGGGTATTTTCTCTGATCACTACCCCGGGGTTATTACCCTGTCCCTGCGTATAGGGCCGGCCGAAAAACTTGACCAGGTCAAAATGCACCATGGCACGCAAGAACAGGTTCTCACCCTTCAACTGATCCAGCGCTGCCGACTCGCCGTCCTCGATTCTTTCAATAATCTGGTTGGCCGAAAAGATGGTCTTATACGCCTGGCTCCAGAATAAGGTCGTCGTCGTCATCGCCGGGAAATGGGTATAATTGTAAACATTGTACCAATGCGAGCCTGATGTACCGCTGAGGGCCACGTTGTCACCACCGAACTCCCCCAACTGATGATGCATGTGAACGTATTCGTCGTAGACCAGACCTGCATAGGTACCATACGTGGCGATCTGCAGATCCTCCGGAGTTGCCAAAGCCGCGGCGGCCGACTTGCTGTCATACGGCTCCTTGTTCATATCGCAGGCGCTGAGCAACGTTAGCACTGCCACGGCCTGTACTAATTTCTTTGTAAAGATTATTTTCATTGTCCTCATGTTATTTTCAGAATCCTACGTTTATCCCAAACAATACTTTTTTGCTGATCGGATAATTTGTTACCTGACCGCCGCTCCGGCTTAAAATCGCTTGCGGGTCTCTTCCCGTAAAATTGGTAATGGTCCACAGGTTGTCGCCGCTAACGAATAGTGAAGCGTTTGCAATTTTCAATTTGCTCAGGAAGCTATTGGGCAGTGAATAGGTAAACCTCACGTTGCGCATGCGGATATAACTACCATCCTGCAGGTATCGTGACGATTCACGGCTGGAGTTCAGATTGCCTCCGAAAACAGGTTTCGGATGGGTCGCGATATCGCCGGGGTTTTGCCATCTGCTCTCGCCGTCTGTAAGTACCCGCTGATTTTCGGTATCGTAGGCGCCATCGCTATCCGTTACAAACAGGGAGCCATTGTATACCTGAACGCCGCTTACAAAATTGAAAAATGCAGAGAGTGAAAAAGCCTTGTAGGTAAACACATTGCTGATGCCCCCCGTAAAGTCCGGTGTGAAGCTACCCGCGATCTGAAGTGTGGCGTTGCTGTACACGTTGGTGGTGGACACGGTTTGTTCGCCATTGGAATCCGTGGTTACCACTTCCCACAATGGATTGCCATTCGCAGGATCTACGCCCGCCCATTTGCGCATATACCAACTGTTGAGGTCCTCGCCTACACGAATGATCCGGAGGGTCTCCTGCAAAATATCCTTGCCCTGTACAAGGGACAAGACCTTGTTCCGGTTGAAGGCGATATTGAAATTCGTTTCCCATTGGAATGCCCCATTCAGGTTAATGGTGCGCAGGTTAAACTCCATGCCCCTGTTTCTAACGGAGCCCACATTTTGAATGACTGACGCAAAGCCAGTGGTGTAGGGCAGTTCCACGTTCAGCAACAATTCCGATGTGGTTTTATCGTACAAGTCCACATTGAGCGTGATCCGGTTGAACAGTCCGACGTCCACCCCTAAGTTTACGGTCTCGGCTTTTTCCCAGGTGAGGTTATCGTTCGCCATCTGTGCCGGGAAAGAGCCCGAGTTACCACCGTACTGTGTCGAAAAGCTATATAGGCCCAGCGTCTGATAATCGCCGATCTGTGCATTGCCTGTCAGGCCGTAACTGCCCCTAACCTTCAGGTGGTCGAATGTCTTCTGACCTTCCATAAAGTTCTCATTGCTGAGGATCCATGAAGCGCCGATCGTGTAGAAGTTAGCCGCGCGGTTATTGGCACCGAAACGGGAAGATGATTCACGTATAAATGATCCAATAACAAAATAGCGGTTATCAAAATTGTAATCCAGCTGGACGAGTCCCTTGTTGAATGCATTTTCACTTGTTTTGCTGGAAGCTGCGGTGATCATGGATGCCGCATCCATTACGTGAAGACCGGGCGCCAGACCGGCCCCCGATACGCTGTTAAAATCTGTGAAATTGGTTTCTCCTTCAATAACACCCATAGCATTGAGGTTATGCGAGCCAAAGTTTTTTGTATACAGCAATCGGTTCGACGTGATGAACTGTGTATCCTTATAGAAGTCGTTGGTTAGCATTCCTTGTCCTCCGCCGGCTTTAGCGCGGACATCATAATACAATTCCCTTTTTCCGTTCCTGACGCTTGCCCTGTTATTACTGGAGAAGGTCAGATCTTTGGTGATGTTGTAATCCAATATAAAGTCGCCGTTCGCTGTGGATTCCTTGGCCACGTCAAAATTATACTGCCATCCATGCAGGAAGTTATCGTTATCCCTTCCTATCCATTCTTCTTCCGTGCCCATTTTGAGCGAGCCATCGGTGTTATAGGGATTATCCCAGGGCATGTTTTCATGCGTGGTCAGAAAATTCGTGCCGGCCGCCTCATTCTCCATTCTCCTATTTCTGGCGTTCAGCCTCACGCTTATTTGCAGTTTGTCGTTTATGTTGTGGGTAATGTTGCTTCTGATATTAAACGCCTCGTTGCTGCTGGCTCCCAATGTCCCCTCCTCCTTGTAATAATTTCCCGACACATACATCTGTGTTTTTTCCGATCCACCGGATACGGTAATGGTATGGTTTTGTGTCGTCCCTGTACTGAACATCAGGCTGCGCCAATCCGTGTCCTGCAAGAGCAGGCTGCTGGGCCGGTCCGCGTCCCACGTTGCCGGGTTCCAAAAGGTTCGTTGAAAATCGTACAGTTGCTGGGAATTCATCACTTCATACTTTCCCTCAGAGGCAGTGTTGAACCCTATCGATGAATTGAAATTGACGTGGGTCTTTCCCGACTTCCCGCTTTTGGTGGTGATGATGATCACGCCATTCGAAGCTCTTGATCCATACAAGCCTGTGGCTGCAGCATCCTTCAGCACGGTGACCGACGCAATATCATTGGGGTTTGCAGAGCCACCGATAATACCGTCTACTACGTATAATGGGTCAGAGCCGGCGGTGATAGAACTGGACCCGCGAATGATGACACTGGGCGCTGCGTTGGGATCGCCTGAAGAATTGGATACGATCACACCCGGTGCTTTGCCCTGTAAGAGATCGCCGACGTTGTTGGAGGTTACGTCCCGGAGTTTTTCCCCTGACACAACAGATACAGAGCTCGACAGCTCCGATTGTTTCTTCGCGCTGTAACCCACCACCACTACCTCCTCAAGATTCTGCATGTCTTCTCCCAGCGATACGTCAATTGTGGTTCTTCCGCTAACCGTCTCTTCCACGGTTGCAAATCCAATGAATGAAAAGATCAACGTGATGTTTCCACTTGAAATGTTGAGAGTATACTTTCCGTCTGCGTCCGTTGCCGTGCCATTCATGGTTCCTTTCTCCATGACGTTCACGCCGGGCAAAGTCTCTCCCGATGTGGAAGTAACAGTACCGGTAACAGCAAATAAGGTCGCCAGGTTGTCTGCGAAATTTCCACGAACTGCTCCCTGGGATTTTATCAGCGGCGATTCTTTTTTAAAGAGCAGGACCTGATGTCCTTGTATCGTATATCCGATCGACTCGTTTTTAAAAATTTCTTCCAGCGCCTGAATCAAGGTCACCTCTTTAAGGTTTACCGATATGGGTCTGGACACATCAACCTGCTGGTGGTTATAGAAAAATCTGAAATCAGTCTGATGTTCTACTTCCTTCAGGATTTCTTTAATTGGAGCAATCTCTTTTATAAGAGAAATTTTTCCATCCAGAGAATCCCGGGCGTGGAGCTGAAATGCCGTGAGGGATATGACAAGCCATGTCATCATTGGTGTATGCAGTAATGTCTTTGCCTGAAAACTTGGCAATAAAAACCCGCTCCCGTTTTTTAGTCGAGATTTTTTCATAGATTTAGGTGTTAGTTTCAAATTAACTCTCGCCCGCAATTTTCACGACTTGCGGCACTACAACGGGAAGTGCGCAAACATTTTCCGTTGTTTTTTTAATGGGATGTTTAACTCTCACCGAATAATTCCAAGTAAGAATCAGTTTATCCGGATAAATTCATCGTTCATTATTCATTTTCCGTTTCGCATAGTTTCCCTTCAATAAAAACCTGGTTTCCGATTATTGAATAGTGAATGTTATGTGTTGTCTCGATCAGCTTTAAAACTTCCTCAAGGCTCTCTTCTTGTATGTTCGCCGTCAGTTTGCAGTCCAGGCTGCCTTTGTCGTCGACGTGTATCTCCACATTAAACCATCGTTCCATCTGAAGGATCACATTGTCAATGGATTCCTCGTCGAATACCAGCGTTTCCCGTTTCCAAGACATACTGTTATCTGCCTCTACTTCCTTGATGTTGATGATCTTTGACGTCTTAGTAAATACTGCGCATTGATTCGGCTTCAGCTCGACATCTCCAATTCGGTTGCCACGTGCATCAGCCTGTTCAATGCGAACTTTCCCGTTCACCAGTGTCGTTTCAATCGTCTTTTCTTCCGAATACGATTTAACGTTGAAGGAAGTACCGAGCACTTTGATCTTGATCGATGACGTATGAACTATAAACGGTTTGTTCTTATTATGCGCCACTTCGAAAAATGCCTCCCCTTCGAGGTAAACCTCCCGCGTATCCTGTTCCGAAAAATCGCTCGTGTAGGATAGTTTGCTCGCCGCATTCAACCATACCTTAGTACCGTCACTCAAAAACAGGACAGATTTTTGTCCAACCGGATTTACCCTCCTCTCTATACTTCCTTTCTGCCCTGCTCCCAGTAATGGCAATCGACCATCAGAGTCTTTCATTACGAGAAACATCAGCGATGAGACAAGAGGGATGATGATAATAGCTGCCGCTAATTTCAACCATCGTCCATCTATCGCAAGGCTCCTGGCTTGGAGCACTTTGTTATCCTTGTGCTCCTCCCTATCGGCCCGCAACCTCATTAACAAATTGTTGCGCATGCTGCTCAATTCCACCTCCGATAAATCGTGCGAGGGGAAATCAAGCAGGGACACCAACTCCCTTGCTTTCTCAATTGTTGTACTGCATTCCGGATTCTCCTTGATAAAGGATTTCCAGAACCAGTCAGATTCTTCATCAGGATGTTTTACCCAACGGATAAAAAAGCTATCACCTGCAAAGTCCTGGATGGAATAATCATCGTACTTCATCTCATTACAAATGCTTTTACATAACTAAAGGCAGTGCACTATCGTTTTATAATGCTTTTCCTGAAATATTTTTTCACGAACCCGATTCCGGGCATTTTAAAGCGATTTTTGCTCAGGTCTATCCGACACAGAAGTCTTGAGAAGGGTACCCTGCCAGCCGCTTATCCATGGTCTGCCCGGTGTCCAGGACACGACAAACTCACCGGAGCAAGTCGTTTACTTTAACGGCAAGTGAACCCTGAAAGAAAGCTTCGGTATGTAGCGGTAAATGAATGATCATAAAATTTACCAAAACAAAATTTCTTGATAACCGGTAATTAATACCCATTTTTTTATTCCTATTTTTATCAACGTCCACCTAACATCCACCAAACAAGTATCTCGTGCAGGTTTCTATTACACAAAAAACAAGGAATCCTTCCGATGGCGCTAAGCGGCATCAGGAACTGGTGCTGCACCCTGAGCACATGGATGATTCCTTGTTATGGCAAGCGTTTCGTTCCGGTGATGAAAAAGCGTTGATCACCATCTTCGATCGCTTTGTGAAACCTATGTATAACTATGGTTACAAAATTGTTGGTGAAATAGAATTCGTAAAGGACAGTGTGCAGGATCTTCTTATCGAACTATGGCAAAAGAGGGATCGCCTGGGTGAGACAGACTCCATCAAATTTTATCTTTTTAAATCGCTTCGAAGAAAACTTATACGATCAAAGTCCAAATCGGAGAACCGGTTATTGAACAGCCTTTCCTTTTTTCACAATGATAAAGAAGTGGTTCCTTCGCATGAATTTGTCATGGTCGCCGAGCAGGTATCCCTGGAGCGAAGGGAATTGGTCATTGGCATGCTTGATAAGCTAACGAAGCGCCAACGTGAAGTGATATTCCTGCGTTATTTTGAGGAGTTAAACTGCGACCAGATTGCGCAGGTGATGGAATTGAGCAAGCAGGCTGTTTATAACCTGCTTCATCATGCCCTCGATGAGCTCAAAAAGGTTCACTAATACCAGTCTTCGAAATGCCTGTCGCTTATAGTTGAGCCTTTGCTCACCTGTAAAGTTGGGCGAAGCCAAACTGATTTACACTTACTTCACTCTATGTGAAGTGTTCGTCGCATTCCATTCCCACGTCGCGCCATTGTCGGGAGAAAACGCCTGGCTCCAAACCGGTTCCTCCGGGTCAGTTTTATCCCAAAGAAAAAGTACGATCACATCGACTCCTTTGTACTTATCCTTGCAATAGAACTTGCCAATATTTCCATCGAATGATCCCACTACCGGAGGATCCAGGACACCGACGTTGCCATCAGCCCAATAGATACTCCATAATCTAGTCTTCGGGTTGAAAAGGCGAAGGGCCACACCCTCGAAAGGCTTGCCGTCAACGGTCGTTCTGTAGATGTCCATATTTCCAAGGCCATTGAGTAGTTTCTTCATCTCCACGGTCGACTCAAACGAAATCCACTCTGTGCTCTTGGTCAGGCGCGACTTGAGTTTCATATCACTCAATTTCCATTCTCCAACGAGATAGTCGAAATCATTAGCGGATGATGTTGCCGATGGCCGAATGTCGAGCTCGCCTTTTTCTGTGAACGTCAACTTATCAAATTTAAAATTCTGGTTTATCGACTGGGCCCTGACGGGAGTGGCATAAAACAAAACTGCAACCACCGTCACCATGTTCATTTTATATAAAGAAAATGGCGTTTTCATATCATATAATTTTCTCAAAGGTCCCAGCTGACAGTGTCCAAAGTAACAAAGATCTCTTAGTTCAGAGCCGGTCTCGATGCTGGCATCACTCGTCCAGACAATCCCGAAAATTCAATAGTAATCTAAAATACGGAAATCACCTGGACAATCAGCCCTTCACAAATTATTTTGATCAAATCCGATAGTCGGCCGACAGCAAACAAGAGAAGTTGCCCTTGCTACAATATTATTTCGCATCTTCCCGTTGAAATGTCTCGATCTATAACAGTGTGCCGGTTGGAATTTGTGAGTGATCAGCACATAAGTACCTGACGTCTTTTAGCATCACTCCTGTCTGAATGAAAGCTCTTTTTCTGTCCGTTCTGCTATTCGGCTTCTATGCCGTGAATGCGCAGTACGTCGGACCACCCAATAATGTTGGACGTGAGTACGGCAATCCCAGAATGCCATTGATGGTGTCTCACCTGGCCGGTGCGAATAAGGAAAGGCTGAAGCGCGCAAACAAGAATTCACGTCACTCCATTTTCGGCAAAGTATTGTGTTTCCGCCGACTGTGCCGGATACAGTCCGGACACTCGGCATCATTACACGCCATCAGTTTTAAAAAATTCAAGAAGAAGGTGGCAAGGAATGCGAAGAAAGGTGTATACGAAAAAACGCAGAGCGACTCCCAATATAAACCGGCAGTACGTGAAGCAGCACCAGTCGCTGTCGACACGGTCATTGCCAAGCCGACTCCGCTGATCAAAGCGACCGACAGTCTCATCGTACTGGGCGCAGAGCTCCTGTTTGAAACAAATAAGTCAACGCTGCGAAGGGAGCATTTCGCAACGCTCAAATCAATTGTCGACTATCTGCTTTTGCACCCTGAACGGTCTGTAAAGATCTCCGGTCACACGGATAACACGGGGCATGAAGCGCAAAATCTGTCATTGTCCAAAAGACGTGCGGATGTTGTGGCAGAATACCTGGTTAACAATGGTGTTGATATCAATCGCGTGAGCACTTTCGGACTCGGTAGTGCAAAACCCATTGTGACAAACTCCACGGATGACGGAAGAAAGAAAAACAGGCGAGTTGAATTGCTGATCCACGACAGGCAGTAACACGGCGCAGGGCTCATATTCTTCCGGCATTAAAAGGCGCTCGAGCTACCGGCCAATCAAGGCGGCTTGCCAACGACCTACTCCGTGAATGGCAAACAATACATTGTGGTCGATATTGGCGCCGGCGATCATCCAGCTAAACTTGTCGCACTATCGCTTTGAAAGCCCTGGTCGCGACGATCAAATTCTAGTGACAGAAATTGCAGCCGGGAAACTGCCTGATTGTATCCGTCTTGAGAAGTTTTGTATCGGAAAATGAGATCCGCCAGTCATTGATTTGTTTAACTTTCCAGTACGCCAAAATCCCGGCTTTGCGAAACGTTTCTCAGGAACTACGCGAACGACGATAAAGGGTAGACAATAAACCAAAATTAAGATATTCAAAGAGTCACTGTCCTCAACGATTTAGGTATTTGACCCGTTTTTTTCTTAAAGAAGTTATTGAAGTACGTTGGGTATTCGAAACCCAGGGCATAAGCAATTTCAGCAACACTCCAGTTGGTATGTTGCAGGAGGGCTTTCGCTTCGTGAACAATTCGTTCTCCTATATGACTGGTAGTCGACTTACCGGTGATTTCTTTCACTGACTTATTTAAATGGTTGACGTGAACAGACAAATTGTTCGCGAAATCCTGGGCCGTCCTCAATTGTAAAGGATGTCCTGTACTTTCAACTGGAAATTGCCTTTCTAAAAGTTCCAAAAACACTGAAGTAATTCTTTGTGCCGCATTTTTTGTTTTAAGATTGCTTTCCGAAGGCTGCATTTTCAATGCCTCATGAACAATGAGGTTCAGATAATTCCGAATGAGCTCATCCTTAAATGCGTAGCTGGAGTCCTGCTCGGCAATCATCTTCTGAAAAATATCGGCGATCGCCTTCTTTTGCGGCTTGGTTAAAACCAAAATGGGCGTGCCACCGATTTTAAATAATGGTGACTGCATAAGACTTTCCGCGCGTTCACTCAGCCTTAGAAAGTCTTCCGTAAACAAACAGGCGTATCCATAGGGCGTGGGTTTAATTACCTGACAGGAATACGGTATACGTGGATTGCCAAAGAATAAAATAGTTTCATCCGTTTCAAAACTCCGGTCCGCATAGTGAAAAATATACTTCCCTGATGTCAGGCTAATTTTGTAAAAATCCTTTCGGCTATAACTGTGGCCAGTAGCCTTGCTATCTACCAGATAGACTTTAAACCCTTTTAGTTTTAGCTCACTATTGAAATCTGAAGCGTTTGCATCCCTATCGTTCATCCAGCAAAGTTAACTATTTCAAACATATGAAATAGTCGCATTAGAAGGCGCAAATTGTGTGTGACTAGTGGAACGGGTCCAGGTTTGTGTCCAAAACGTCTCCGCAGCACGTGGATTGAAATTCTTACTTTTTACTTTGAAAATTGTTATTCTGCTCCGTTCCCATTCCAGGCACAACGAAAAACCACGCTATCCGGCTGCCCTTCAGAACCGAGTCGGCAACTGACACTCGCTTCAAAACTTCCTGACGTTACGTTTGCCCAAGTTCCTCGGAAATTACTTCGGTAAATCCCGAACGTGCTCCCGCACATCTCAGCAAAAAGCCAAATCAAATGACCGGTCGGCATAGGGAGGATTTTTCACTTTCACCCGGCGTGTTTGATTCTAGTGAGGAGATAATGAAGTGCCAGGGCTAGGATCGTCCAGTAGAAAGCAAACCCGACAAGAAAAAACGGAGGCGGTGTATCCGGATCTTGATGCATAAGTTTAATGAAAGGCAACAAGGGTCCTATCAAAACAATCTTGATAGGTGCAACGATGGTGGATACGGCAGACTTCCAGGCTACTTGTGATTCCGATCCCAGAAAGGACTCTGGCGGTTGATCCAAAATCAAGTTGGTGCCGAAGACAAAGACAAATGCAAAAATGAGGAAGAAGAAAACAAATTTTAGCCTTGTAATACTCATAGCCTTTAAATTTTAAGTGGTGTCTTTTCCTAATTAAAACCAATACGTGTCCGCGTGCTGAAACTCAGCACTACTCCTCCTTTGACGGGATATTAAATATATTGAAAGTACTTTGTACTTCAAAGTACATAAAAGAATCCGGCATTTGCAAATGAGGTGAGCTAAAAATCACCACGTACCATTAAAAATGGCGGAATTGAGACCTCAGAAAGGGATACTAACCGTTGGCACGGGATGCGCGTTTTGAAGGGCAATGGGCCGTTCTGCCGGTATTTCAATACGCAGCTCAGGCAAGGCCCTGAAAATCAACAAGCCATAAATTCTGTATCTGGAAGTAGCCTGGAGTTAATTGAACCAAACGGCATAACCCTGGCGCCTGAGCGACCACGCGAGTTTCTCTTCCGGTACCTCATGGCGCAAATAGTATTTCTCCCGATGAATAGTTTCAATTTATGGGATCCGTGAATATATTTCTTATTCTGCTCAACGTGCGGGTGGCGATGTCGTGCCACTGAAAATTTTTAGGTCCTCGGAAAAGCATGAGGAAGCCTCAGTGTCAGCCGATACTGAACGCGTTGTTTGAAGGGTGTGAATGCGTTTAGTCCAACGCTGCCTCGATTTGTTCCCTCAACTCAACCGCCTTTTCGAGCGAACCCTTATAACGAAAAACTCCCTCCTGTTGCTGAATGGCCGCAAGGGTGAGTAGGTTCTCTGTCTGTATATCCCGCGCAATTCCCTTATTCAGCAGCTTTCCCGAACGGTTGAAATATACATACGGCGTGAAGAAAACCTTGAACTGCGCAAGGAGGTCCATGTAGCGTACTTCGAATTTCGACAGCGAAGAATAGAGCCGATAATGTTCGATCACCAGCTCGCGCACATCGCCGTTGCTGAGGATGTCGATGCCATCGCCTGTCATAATGGTCGTGTATGTATTGTTGTGACCTTCAAACGTCCGAGAACGCAACACCGCCATTACAACGAACCCCAGCGAATCAGAAATATCTTCGGCCCTCGTCAAGCGGGTCAGCGAGCGATAGATTAGCTCGCGATCGCGGTTCAGATCTTCCATATTATCCTGGTACTCTTTAATGTCCTTATCGAGATCGGCCATTATGCCTTGCAGGTACGACTCTTCCCGCGAAGTACGGTCACTGTTCTCCTTCCAACGATCGACCTGGAACGCTATGGTGATACCCACAATAACTACTGCCACATCCAGTATTTTTCCGAATACCGTATTACGAAATGTATTTTCTGTCATAACCGTTGATAGCCCGTTGAATTTACGAAAGTTGACTCAGACCATAGGACAAAGCCATAATCCCGCTTCCGTTTTGTCGAATTCTCCTATGGAATTGCAAAAGCGATAAATCCACCCTTGAAATTATTTTCCTGTGCCCCGTTTACAGACACCACAACATACTGCTTGTCTCCAACTGCATACGTAGAGGGGATCGAGCTCGCCATACCGGGTAATAGGTGTTCCCATAGCACTTTTCCCGTTTTTTGATCAAACGCACGAAACATATTGTCACCGGTCGCACCAATGAAAATCAACCCTCCCGCAGTGGCTATTCCCCCGCCGCGGTTGAACATGCCGGAATTGGCAATCCCCATCTTCTTGAATCGCGGATCTTCGCCGAGCGGAACCTGCCACGCGATATCACCCGTATTGAGATCTATTGCCGTCAGGGTACCGAACGGAGGGGCAATGGCGGGATGACCTTCGGGATCGAGATAAAAGTTATAACCGTTGAAGCCATAAGGCTCATTGTTCTCCGGAATGCCGGCTGTTTCGAATTGTTGTACAACGGTGTCCCTAACATAGGCGACGATCGCGGCGATCTGTTGTCCGGATAAAAATTTGAACGATGGCATGGGCGCCGCGCCTTTCTGAAGGATACTTTCGATCTGCGTGCTTTTGTATTTTTTTACGCGTGTCGTCAGGTCGGGCCCGATACCCGTTCCCTTCTTATCGGCGCCGTGGCAACTGCTGCAATAGGTTCTGAACAATATTTCGGGATTGAGCTGATTGGCCGCGCGGATTTCTTTCAGGTTCGTAAGCTTCAGTATCCAGGGAATGTCCGTAGCGTTAACGAACAGCCTTTTGGTCTGCGGGTTGACAGCCGCTCCTCCCCAGTTGGAACCACCGTGGGCCGTAGGCAAAATGATGGATCCCTCCAAGGACGGCGGCTCATAGATACCTATCTTGTATTTGTTTTTAGCAATCTCCTCGTTGATCCACGCAGACGAGCCACCAAAAAAATCTTCCCGATACCCCTGTCGCGCAAACGGCGGATTCATGGGTAGCGGTTGGGTAGGCCAGGGTTTTTCTCCAGGCATGCTGCTGACGGTGTCCACGGGTACCTCGTTCACGCCAAATAACGATTCGCCCGTTTCGCGATTAAAAAGAAACAGATATCCCATCTTCGTGACCAGGGCAACGGCATCAATCTCTTTTCCGTCGCGCGTTATCGTAACCAGATTGGGCGGAGACCCATTATCGCGGTCCCAAAGATCGTGGTGCGTGGTTTGAAAATGCCAGATGCGCTGGCCCGTTTTTGCATCGAGCGCCAGCAGACAGTTGGCGAAAAGGTTTTGACCGGGCCGGTCGGCTCCATAAAAGTCAAAAGAAGGCGAGGCGGTAGGAACGAATACGATGCCACGTTCCTGGTCCAGCGCCATCCCGGCCCAGCAATTAGCCCCACCGTTGCGCTGCCGGGCATCATCGCTCCAGGTATCTGCCCCGAATTCACCTGCCTTCGGTATAACATGGAAGACCCATGCCAACTTGCCGGTGTTGATATTGAAGGCACGGATATCACCTGGTGTCGACGGAAGTTCATCCGGCACTTTGCATCCCACGATGAAGAGATCATCATAGACAACGCCCGGTGCATTGCTGGAGACCGGTACACGCGTGCGCATGGAGTCCGGCACCTCAAGACCTTCATAGAAGTCAACGCGGCCATTGTTGCCAAAGCCCTCGATAACGGTACCCTTGTCAGCATTGATGGCATACAGCGTGCCCCCTGAAATAAGAAATATTCGATCAGGCTTGCCGGGATGGTAAGTCATCCCTTTCGACCAGTTGGGAATCGCCGATGAATCCGGGGCGAACTCCCACAACAACTTCCCGGTAATGGCGTCAAGGGCGACCAGTTTGTTGGAAGGCATTAAACCGATGACGCGGTTATTCACCATCACGGGATTGAAATAGACGCCGCCTCCTTCTGAGCTGTCTTCGAATCTCCAAATCTCCCGCAACTGTGCCACGTTCGCCGTGTCGATATCAGCAAGTAGGGAGAACTTGTTATTGGAAACATCATGACCGAAAGTAGGCCATTCGGAGGTATTGTTTTGTTTGTCTGTCGAGCAGGCGCATAGAAACGCCAATGAGAGGCAACCAAGCAATCGTATCATGTGCGGGTGCGGTATTGTCATGTGAAGAGTTCCAGGTTCAAATACCCGGATAAAAGTTAGACACTTTCTGCGAATCCTGATTGACCTGTTTTGCGGGTTCTTACACGGCACAGTCGTTTGAATACAACGGGGCGTCCTATTCCCCCGAAAGGGATGCCGGAAGGGCCTTACATAAAAAAAATGCGAAAAATATTTGCGCAGTCACTTGACTGCGCTAAATTAGCAGTCAAATAGCTGCGCAATGGAATTAAGAAGAGACGTATTTCAGGCTATCGCCGACCCTACCCGCAGGGCAATCATAACGCTACTCGCTCTACAGGCACTGACACCCAGTGCCATAGCGGAGAACTTTGACTCATCGAGGCAAACCATTTCCAAGCACATACAAATCCTGGCCGAGTGTGAGTTGCTTGAACAAAAGCAAACCGGCCGGGAGATTCACTATCATCTAAATGCTAAAAAAATGAAAGAGATAGCCGATTTTATTGAGCCCTTTCGCAAAATGTGGGACGAAAGGTTTAATAAACTGGAGACCATCATGAAAAAATACAGATCAAAATAACAAATCGACATGGCACGAAAAACAAATGTAAATGCCGAAGAAGGCAAACAGGAACTGGTAATCACAAGGGAATTTGAATTGCCGGTGGAATTGCTCTTCAGAGCGTATGCTGAATCTGAGATCGTTGAGCAATGGATGGGAACGAAAGTGTTGAAACTTGAAAACAAAAAGCACGGGGGCTATCAATTTGAGACCTCCGATCCGCAGGGAAAAGTGGTGTTTCGGGCCAACGGAACCATACACGAATTCAGTCCTAACCGGAAAATCGTACGGACCTTCGAAATGGAGAATACACCCTTTGACGTCCAGCTTGAGTTTCTGGAATTTGAAAAAATCACGGACGAAACCAGCAAGCTGACTATGCACGTCGTGTACAGGTCTGTTGGACTGAGAGACCAAATTCTGCAGTTACCCTTTGTGCAGGGAATAAACATGGCGCATAACCGATTGCAAGAAGTTGTTACCAAACTAAAATAACAGGCTATGACGAAGAGAAACAAAATCATCTATTGGATTTCAACCCTCTGGCTTGCCCTGGGAATGACATCAACCGGAATTGTACAGCTATTCCAAATGAAAGACGAAGTGGCTTTCATCTTGAAAATGGGCTTCCCGGCCTTTTTCCTGTCGATACTGGGATTTTCGAAAATTTTGGGCGTTGTAGCCGTCCTTATTCCAAAATTTCCCCTGGTGAAAGAATGGGCGTATGCCGGCTTTTTCTTTACGATGTCGGGAGCCATATATTCACACCTGGCATCGGGCAATTCTATTGGTGAAATATTCCCTCCGTTGCTGCTTCTGGTCCTGACCATTGTATCTTGGTATTTCAGGCCAGCCGACAGGAAAGTCATGTCAGTTAGCCTATAGTGTGTCAGCATACTTTCGCGATGAAATAAAAAAAACCGGTCGTCTTAACGTATAGCTATGTCAAAACAAACCAAGTCTAAAAAGGTGTTGTCACTGGAACAACGTGAAGAACTGCTCAGCGCATTGAAAAGCCGCTTCGAGAAAAATATGAGTCGCCATAAGGGTCTTGAATGGGCAACCGTAGAAGCAAAGTTGGAAGCCAATTCGGAAAAATTGTGGTCACTTAACGAAATGGAGAGAACAGGCGGTGAACCGGATGTTGTCGGCCATGATAAGAAGACCGGCGAAATCATTTTTTTTGATTGTTCAGTGGAAACGCCAAAGGGACGCAGGAGTCTGTGCTACGATCACGAAGCACTGGAATCAAGGAAAGAACATAAACCGCAAGATAGTGCCATGGGCATGGCTGCGGCCATGCGTATTGAAATTTTATCAGAAGTACAGTACCGGGAGTTGCAGAAACTCGGGAATTTTGACACAAAAACGTCGAGTTGGGTGAAGACGCCTGACGCCATAAGAAAACTCGATGGTGCGCTTTTCGGTGATTACCGATACGGCACTGTGTTCATCTATCATAACGGAGCCGAATCGTACTACGCCGCACGCGCGTTCAGGGGATCGATAAGGTTTTAATTATCTCACAAACTACTGGCTATGGCAAAGGGCAAAATGAATTCCAAAGCGGATTTCTACTTTCGAAAGTCCGAAAAGTGGCATAAAGAATTGGCACCATTGAGAACCATCGTTCTTGCCTGTGGACTTACAGAAGAATTGAAATGGGGTGTACCGTGTTACACGTTCGGGGAAAGCAACATCGTATTAATACATGTGTTTAAGGAGTACTGTGCGCTTTTGTTTTTTAAAGGTGCCTTGTTAAAAGACGCCGATGGGATTCTCGTGCAACAAACAAAAAATGTGCAGGCGGCACGCCAGATTCGGTTCACCAACGTACGGGAGATCGTTGGGGCAAAAGCCCTCATTAAGGCCTATGTTAAGGAAGCGATGGAAGTGGAAAAATCCGGTTTGACGGTTAAGCTTAAGAAGGCTACAGAATTCGATATTCCCGAAGAATTTCAAAATAAGCTCGATGACATCCCCGCGCTCAAAGCGGCATTTTATGCGTTAACGCCGGGACGTCAGAGAGGATATATTCTCCACTTCTCCTCTGCCAAACAAGCGAAAACCCGGGAAGCCAGAGTGGAAAAATATAGGCAGCACATTCTCGACGGTAAGGGACTTGACGACTAGTCAATCGGATAATTGGGGCATTTTCTTATCTTGGTTACTTACTGCAAAGCCTGAGAACAGGTAAAGTAGTTCACTCCTAGTTTGTCACCAAACCAAAATGAAAATGAGACGCCTCTCCCTGTGCTTAGCCATCAGTGTCTTAATGGTCCTTATCTCCTACCCGGCATTTACGCAAAAGGTTCTTTCCACCATTCTGAAAAAGGGCGAAATACGCATTGGCACAACGGGAACCCAGCCCCCGTTCTCCATGAAATCAAAGAGCGGAGAGTTGATTGGTTACGAGGTTGATTTAGCCAAAGCGCTTGCAAAAAATATGGGGGTGAAGCTGAAACTGGTTGAAATGCCCTTTTCGGATTTGCTTGGAGCTCTTAAAGCTGGCAAAATCGATGCCGTCATGTCGGGCATGACCATGACGCCCGAACGAAATCTGGAAGTGCTCTTTGCCGGCCCCTATTTACTTTCAGGGAAATCAATTCTCACCAAATCAAAACTGATCGGTGAAATTTCAGAAGCGGCTACTGAAAAGAAGTATAGGATCGTCAGTCTTAAAGGATCTACCAGCGTGGAATTTGTCAGGAACTATATGCCCAAACATGAACTGATCCTGGTTGATAAGTACAATGATGGGGTTGAAATGGTGCTGAACGATAAGGCTGATGCACTGGTTGCAGACAAGCCGATCTGTGTCATTACCCTGATGAAAAATCAAGGCAAGGATCTGGTCATGTCAGATAAGCCATTGACCATTGAACCTATCGGGATGGCGTTGCCTTCAGACGACCCACAATTCCTGAATCTGGTTGAAAATTACATTTCATCCCTGGAACTCTCCGGCACCTTACCCCTTCTCGAGAAAACGTGGTTTCAGGATGGTTCGTGGATGTTGAATGTGGAGTAGACGGTATAGCTGTCGTAAACGTTTTGAACTGAACGGCGCTTAACTGCCATCATAAGAACAATGTCCGCATTGCCCAGGTACTGATAGCACATGGCCCCTCTGGTGCGTCGCGACTTCAATGCTAGCCTTAAAGCAAATTCAAAATGGAGATCAGCAAATTAGGTTCACAACCTTCAGCCAAAGGACCGACAGAATGGTTTACGGGGACCGTACGCATTGATCCCCTATTTCAACCGAATGACCACAGACGTGCGGCAGCATCAACGGTAACCTTTGAGCCCGGAGCGCGCACGGCATGGCATACCCATCCTTTGGGACAAACTTTGATCGTAACGTCCGGAGTCGGTTGGGTACAACGCGAAGGAGGTTCGATTGAAGAGGTCAGACCTGGGGATGTCGTGTGGTTTGCTCCCAATGAAAAGCATTGGCATGGGGCATCTCCAAAGATCGCCATGACGCATATCGCTGTACAGGAACAGCTCGGGGGAAAAGTCGTCGATTGGATGGAGAAAGTCAGTGACGAACAGTACACCAAGTAGCGCCAGTTATCTGCTTACTTTTTTGTTGGTAATTTGTTGTTCAGTAACGATCCTAACTTCTTCAAGCGCGAAACCCAGAATTTGTCGAAGTAAGAGATCCATGCCTGCAATTCATCGAAGCCATCTTTCTTCAGCGTGCAGTACCGTTCCCGGCCGACATCCTGGATAGAAATAAATCCTGCTTGATTCAGGATTCTGATATGTTTTGAAACCGCGGGGCGGCTCATATCGAAGTGACCGGCCAGGCTGTTGATGGTTAGTTTGTCCTCGGAGAGCAGCATCAACATCTTCCTCCTGCTTGGGTCTCCGATAACCTGGAAGGCGTCAAGCGTTGACACGGTCATGGGACGCAGCATTTAAAAGATTGGCGATGCTCTGGAACTTCTCTGGCCAGCCGTGGTTCAGGCCCTGATAAAAGTCTAGATTTTCTTCCTTCTCGAAGCCGCTGTGTTCCAGGAAAAGCTCTGTCCCTTTGTCGGTAGCTTTCAATGTCCATACGACCACAGAATCGAGCGTGATCTTCCCGTCGCCGGGTCCGCCCCTCCACGAGTAGGAAAGCTTTTTAAAGGGGACGACCTCTAATACTGTGCAGTAAAAAATGCCGTCAAAATCCAGTTTGGCGATGGGACTTATACGGAATTGAAAGTCCACGCCTGCGATGGGTTGAAAATTGTTTTTCATCAACCATTGCTCCATCAGTTCAGGTTTTGTCAGATACTCCCAAACTGTTTCAGGCGGATAGGGATAGAAGAACTGGTGATTAATCTGCTTTTTCATAATGAGTAACTTAAAAGTTACACAAATTAATAGGTAACTTTTGAGTTACGCAAGCGATTATACAAAAATTATGGCGAATAATTGAGGTGCGGCGTTTCATTGAAACGGGCATATTACCGCCGCATTTTAAGACGGTCCACAAAAACCGAAGGCCAAAGCATCAAACCACGAATGATTCGTAATGCGCTACATGTTCCTCAAATTCAAGCAAAATGCCCTGGTCTTCCGGGTAGTAAACGGCCTTTTCATAATGCTCTCCGGCAAATTTTCTGATCGACTCAATATTATCCCATTCGGTAACGGTACAAAAATGAGCACAATCCGTATCAAGCCTGCGCCATACCCTAACAGAAAGATTACCCGCGACCTTTTTGTAGTCAGCCGTGCCTTTCGTCAGTAGAAAGTTCAGGTAGGAGTCGACATGCTCCAGAGACGTTCTTCCGTGCCACACGCGTGTGATCATTATAAGTTTGAATTAATTTTTCTAATCAGCAATCGAAGACGTCGATGCCCGTAACCATTCCGTTAGCATCCGCGCGTCAGCCATAAATGTAAAGTATTGGATGGACAAAACGCCTGTTCATACCTAGCAACGCTGTCTTACTTTGTTACGATGAAGGTGCCCGTTTGGCAGCGGAACAGTAGTAAACGAGAGATTAGATAATCTTGTCGCGGGCGGCGTTTGCCCGCGTAAGCAAACGTTCATCGCCGAGCTTTTGGACGAAGTCTGCGAAAGTTGATGTCGGTCCGCGCCATTTCAACTTATCTACATTTTCAAACAACGGCGCGTCGGTCCGCAAAGTGGCAAGGCGTTTAAAAAGCAACGCCTTGTCGTGCTGCTTTCCGAGTACCTTCTCCGGGAACGCTTCAATCGAACCGTAGTGATTTATCAATTGGGCGGCACCCGTCTTCCCTATGCCGGCGATGCCTGGATAACCATCCGCGCTATCGCCAACGAGCGCCAGGAAGTCAGGGATCGACGCCGGGGCTACGCCAAACTTCTTGCGCACGGCATCGGCATCGCGGATGATTTTTGCCCTCCGATCGATCTGCACCACGCGGTCCTCACGTACGCACTGGGCAAGATCCTTATCGGGTGTCCAGATGCATACTTTTAAAACGCGCGTATCGGTGGCCGCCAGGTGTGCCGCGGATGCCAAGGCATCATCTGCCTCTAGTTCAACCATGGGCCACACAACGATACCCATTGACACCAAGGCTTCTTCCAGGGGCCAGAACTGTGCGCGTAACACGCGGTCCATGCCGGCGCTGGTCTTGTAGTCGGCCCACAATTCATTTCTGAATGATTCGATCACGTGATCCGTGGCGACACCCACGTGCGTCGCGCCTTCTTCGATCATCTGCAGTATCCCGTGCAACACGCCAACGACGGCTCCAAAAGGTTTGTCTTTGCCTTTGTTGAAACTGCGCAAGCCGTAGAAGTGCCGAAAAAGTTCGTAGGTGCCGTCGATCAGATGAACCATCATAATTATCTGCGCTTACTTTTTTATCTGTTCAACTTCCTCCGCGACGACAGCAAATCCGCGTTTAACGTGATCCTCCGAGCGGCTCAGTATGGACTTCAGTTTTTCGCCACGCAAGTTCACCCCGTCCTTCCAAAGGAGCACGGCCACCTGCATAGCCACTGCTTCATCATATGAATTCAGCTTGCCGATGAGGATCGTCCAATCGCGTCCGTATTTCTTCAACAATCCCCCCGCATAGTCAGCAGCACTCTCCTGCCGGTTGTTTCCGTCGACATCCACCCAAACGGCCCCTGTGCCGGCATATACCCGCGGAGTCCAGTCAGGCGACGTTGGCTGATACGGCTTGGCTATTGGCCAGTAAGGAATGTCGCCGATTCGTCCATGCGCAATCGCAGCAAAGTATACATCATGTGATGGCAGATCAACGTCCCACGAGAATGCCTGGTTAACAGGCTCACCATGCTTCCTGGATACCCAGTCCTGTTTGATCTTCATGCCATTCATGTATAAGGCAACGGAATCGGCGTTAGACCATGCGGGTCCGAGCACCTCAACCTTCACGTTCACCCTTTGCCTGGCTTTCGCCAGGGCACCCGGACCGTATGCTTTGTCGACCAATATACTGGTCAGCAATCCACAACTCACCATCACCTCACCATTGGCTATGGCGCGCATAGCCTCTGCGATATCGATGCCTTCCGGCCGCTCATCGTTTCCCTTGATGTACGTCCTGCCCTGGCCAACAATAAACCGATTTACATCGTGCGAATCGCTGCTACCAATGGGCGTTATCTTGTATCCGGCGTTCAGCATGCCGAACCAATCCTGAAACAGGAGCATGAAATCAGTTTGCTGAGAGCCTGAATTGATGACCTCCATGGCATTTGCCGGTAAGGTCCAACCATTGACGTCTAGCCCTACGCTGGATAAGTGACGCTTAGGATCAAAGGGCCGGAAGTTATTGTGCACATCCCGCGCGTGATTAAGAATGATGATTTTGCCGACACCTGCGGTCGTCAAGGCTTTTCCGATTTCGCGCCAGTTTCTGCCGCGATGATCAATCACCCTGGTCTCCTTCGGAATATCGAAAATATTGAAATGTCCAAATGCGGTGGTCACCTCGTCGCCGATGACAGGAGTCATTTTGACGTTCGGGTTGTCGTGCGAAATAGAATCCAGGTACGGTTTCAGATCGACAAACACATTGTGATCCGTCATTACAGGCATATCGATTCCCTCGCCTGCCAGGGTCAGCGCACGCTCCGGCAGGGTAGCATCACCATGACGCGAATAAGTAAAAGTGTGGACATGTGTGTCGCTGGAAATCCAGCCCTTTGTATCAACTTCCTTTTGCAAGGTAAAACGATGTTTCATTGCATCGCCCGGTTTCACATTAACAACCACTGAGTCGACGCCATATTCGAACCCCCGATTTGCGTAAACGGTGTAGGTGCCCGGTGCCGGAACAAGGATGACTATTGTATGGGCTGTGTAAATGCATCCCGGACGGATGGCGACCTCTTTATCGTTGGCCGTCGCCACAGATTGCAGACTCCGCCTGTCGTTAACGATAGTTATCCTTCCGGGCAATATGGATAGCGTGTCATCGGTAATGGTGATCTTAATCTCTGCCGACATCAAATTGGCAACGGCTCCCCGATGTACGATGAGATCACTGACAGTAATATCGTCGGGAACTTTGTTGTCCGACCGAATGGTCAACACATTACCTTCGTTCTTCAACACGGAAGCAGGAATTCTAAGATACGTGGTAAGTCGCTTCTCATCCTGCACCAATGCGCCAATATCCTTGCTATTGACCAGTACACGCCACGGTTGTTTGACGTCTGTTTGTGTGAACTCAAGCGTGTGATCCAAGACCCCCGCTTGCGCGGAAAAAATCAATTTCAGTTCCGGATCGGCCCGTTCCGCAAATGCAGTCCATTCCCTATCACCGCCGTTCCTGAGGTGTACGGTCTCTTTCTGCAGAATCTGCTGTTGAGAAAACACCGGTACAGCCCACAAACAGGCCATTGTGAGAAATGTTAAAATTGTCCCTGCGCGCGACATAGTAGAAGGTAAAAATAGTGATTTACCTCACCTCCGACGCCACTGGATGGGATATACGCAGCCGTAACACGCAGAACCCTCGACGACAAAAATCCAGGCGGCTGGGTTCCTGGATTCTGCTGACGCACACCGGCGATAGGGTCGCGTACCAGGATAGTGCATTTCAATTTTAATGAAGTAATTCCGGCCGTTCATGCACCATCAAGCGTGCCCAGGTGCGATCGGGCATTTAGTAAACTGCCTTCTGCTCCTCTGAAACCTCCGAGATATGCTCCATTTTACCATGTCGGAAATCTGCGTACAGCTGTTTGATCGCATCCAGTGAATCCGCAACGAAGGGGCCATGCGTAACAATATCATGATGCTGTGGCTCACCGCCGTAGAGTATAATGCGAACGCCGTTTTCGCCTGCAGTCAGTGACAATTCACTCGTTTCACTTTCTGCATGTCGATCAAGCCAGGCCACCTGATCGTTCAAAACCTGCTCTTCGCTCTGTCCTATCCGTACACTTCCGCTGATTACGTAGAGGAACGTGTTGAAATTTGCCGGAATCAATTCGTTCAACACGGCGCCTGGCCGCATCGTTATTTCTGCAATAATGACAGGTGTATAATTTTGGATGGGCGAAATCAAGTTGGCAAACGTGCCGCTGTAGACCCTAACGGTAGCGCCATCCGCGGTTCGCGCGGGCACATGTTCCGCCTTTAGCCTTTGAACTCTTGGTATTGCCTGCCTTTGGCTTTTCGGCAGATTAAGCCACAACTGCAGCAACCTGAATTTCTCTTTTTTGGTAATAACTTCTGTGTGGATGATACCCTTCCCTGCGGTCATCATTTCAAAATCGCCGGCGGTCATGGCATGAGGTCCCTCCCCCAGCGTGCCTTCGAGCAGCAGCGTTACCGTTTCAAACCCGGCGTGAGGATGTGGACCTCCAGCGGGCTCGTCATCCTTTTTGTCGAGCATATCATCCATCAGGATAATGACTGGATCACTTTGCGCATAATCTGATTGAATAACCGGACGGGCAATATGCCCATGACCCAGGAACCCCGGTTGAGACGGAGGTGTATAGATCCAGCTGGACTTTCTCTTTATTGTCATAATTGTCATGTTAGTAGTTTGAAGACTTTATCATTTCAATATACAACGCAAAATCCGCGGATTTGTCTCGCGAAAAAGCCATCAGTTTCCTCCGGGAAACCAACTATCCTTCGGTAAATTTACGGCATCAACTGCTCCCATCTAGGCAACCCTATCCGACTTGCGGACCGAGCCTGGCCGGTAGCTGGCAAAGAGATTTATCCACGCCAGTCTCGACCATCGAAAGTTCAACGGTAGTATGACCACTACTGCTGCGATCATCCAAATGATATACGTCCATTCGCTGGGATCAAATGTATACCGGAGCAGAACATACACCAGGGTGAACACCACCACCTGAATGGCATAGCTAAAATACATGGCGCCAAAATAGAATGATGGCTCCTGAATGAAGTCGAACCCGCAGGCGGGGCAGTTGTGATGCATCTGCATAAACTTTGTGCTCAGCACCCCGTGTTTGAACATGTCACCTTCCTGGCATTGCGGGCATTTTTGATGCAAAACGCTGTATAATTTCGTTCCCTTGCTGATCATGGTAGGATAAATTTTGTTCTGCTAGTATAACGGCAGACCGCCTCACAAACTCGATACAAATCAGTTTTTAAACAGGACAGTTCAGTGATAATTAGAAGCCCCTTTCATAAGTAAGATTGGCCCGGTCGCTGCACGGGCATAAAAAAATTGGCGCGTTTAGCGCGAAGGCAACTGGGAGCTGCGGAATTCCTCCGGTTTATGTCCAGCGTACTTTCCGAACCATCGGCTAAAATAGGATGTATCGGAGAACCCAAGCCGCGTGGCCAGCTCATTTACGTGAAGATCGGAATAAGCCAGCAGTCGCTTCGCCTCAAGCATGGTTCGGGCCTGAATCAGCTCGGTCAATGTCTTCCCCAGATTGTTTTTGCAAATGCTGTTGAGGTAGGCCGGAGCCAGGTTCATCAGGTCGGCATAATCGGCCGGTCGCTTCAGTGTGATGAAATGCTCATCGATAAGCTGCTCAAGCCTTCGAAGCTTGTACGTCATGGCATGGGTCGCTCCGGTGCTTTCCGAACGATAATATTTGGCTGTCTCCAGAAGAAGCACATCCAGATAGGCCCTCAGAATTCGTAGCGCTGGCTGGGCAGCCGTCGTGTATTCGTGGAGCATACGTTTAAATATGAAATCTACCGGCTCGCGCTGCGGAACATGAATGACCGGTGAAGCTGCAAGCGCGTGGTAAAAGGGAAACTCCAGCAGATTGCTTTCGATCATTTGCATTTGGTAAAAGGCCTTGGTAAAGAATACAACGTATCCGTCAGTCTTCGCTGTCAGATTCCAGGTGTGCACCTGGCCAGGTGTCATCAGGTATATCGAATCGGCATTCATGGGATAAGTGTTGAAATCGATGGTGTGGGTCCCGCCACCGCTCAGAATGAACAGGATGAGGTAAAAGTCGTGTTTATGAGGTTTGCCAATAAACGGGTGCGCTTCAACGTGGTCTCTGAATTTCTCAATGTAAAAATCGGTCCAGTCTGCCTTTGGACCGAACGATTGCATAGAATATACCGGCGCTTCTTTCTTGACTGAAGGTCTCTTTTTCATTTACTGCTTCATTCGCATCGGGCTAAGATAGTATAAAGAAAGCTGTCAGGTAGCCGGGTGGTTATCGGACGATTCTCAGGATTGCCACGAAGAAATCCATTACGCACAGCTTGACAGGGTAGGTCTTAGTAACTCGCTATAAACGTTCGAATGAAACTGATCATACCATGAGGATAGATACCCATCCATAGCAAGGTCAATGTCAGCGCTGTCATAGTTATCCCACTGACGGCATAAAAATAGGGATGCAGTTCCGTTGATGTGTCGCTTGCAGGTTCTGCTTGCCTTTCGAACATGACCGCAATCAGTTTGATGTAATAGTACAGTCCGATCGCACTATTCAGCACGAGCATCACAACCAGCAGCCAATGGTGGGTGCTAACGCCCGCCGCCAGGATATAGAATTTTCCAATAAAGCCTGCCGTAAGCGGAATGCCCGCCAACGACAGCAACATGGTGGTAAAAATAGCCGCAGTCCAGGGTCGTTTCCAGAATAATCCACGGTAGTCTTCGATCCGTTCCGCGTCGCGATCCTTGTCCGACAGGCCGGCTACGATACCGAATGCGCTTGTTGTCGTGATAAAATAGGCGACCAGGTAAAAGCTCACGGCCTCAATACCTAAGGATCCACCGGCCAGAAACGCCACCAAAAGGTAGCCGATATGCGAGATGGACGAATACGCCAGTATCCTTTTCACATTCGTCTGCTGTAATGCCAGGAAGTTACCCGTGAACATAGACGCTATAGCGACAACCGTGAAGATTGTGAGGATGGATTCGTGATGCCCGTTTACCTGAGTAAAGAAGCGCACGAGCAGCGCTACCATGCCTCCCTTCGACACGGTGGCAATGAACGCAGTAACCGGGGCCGGAGCGCCTTCATACACATCTGCCGTCCACATATGAAAAGGCACCACTCCCAGCTTAAAGCCAATACCTACGATCATCATGCCGATGCCCATCAGGAGCATGAGGGGCATAACAGGGTGGTTAGACAGATACTGGGCAATCGCACCAAACTCCATCGCTCCCACAACGGTATACACCAGCGCCATGCCGAACAAAAGAAAGGCAGACGAGAAGGCTGCAAGGATCAGATATTTGATTCCTGCTTCGTCGGAGCGTTCCCGCTTGCGCAGATAGGCGATCATCGAATAAAGGGAAACACTCAGGATCTCCAGACCCAAAAACACCGATACGAAATGTTTACTGATTACGAGTACGATGGAGCCCAGGGTCGCCAGGATCAACAGGATATAATATTCTTCTTTCCTTTCTTCCCTTTGCTCAAAATAGGCGTACGACAGCATAGTGACGGCCAGGGCGATGGCGAGTATGAGGGCGACGTTGAACGTTCCGAAACCATCGAACACAAACAATGGTTCAATCCAATTCGTCGTTTTCGCACTCACGTTGAGTACAAAGAACAGATCAGCCAATAGGGATACCGTTGTGATCACATAGATCACCTTGTGATTGCGCTTCACGGCAATCGAAAACAGAATGAGAATTGAAGCGCTGGTCAGGATGAACAGCGGAACAACATGGAGAAAATCGGCTCTAGTCATGGGTACCTCCTTGCTTTATTGTCGCCGTTGGCGCGTCATGGTCAATGGCTCGATCGCCTTTCAGTATAGCCACTACTGCGGCCCGAGACGTATCCAGCGCATATTGGGGCATTATTCCCAGGACAATGATCAGCACTACCATAGGAATCATGATCAGTTTCTCCCGGAGCGACAGGTCTGGTAATTGATAACTCTGGTGCAAAGGCTGTGCCCCATAGAACACCCGTTGCATAATTCTGAGGGAATAAATGGTTGCGCCAACGACGCCTATTGCTCCCAGCACGGTTAGCAGTCGATGGGCCTGCCACGCCCCGATCAACGTGAGGAATTCCGCAACGAAGTTCCCGAGTCCCGGCAAACCCAGTGACGCCATCACGAATACCAACGAGATTCCGCCAAGACGGGGCATACTGTTCCAAAAGCCACCCATGCGTTCGATGTCACGGGTGTGGATTCTATCGGACAATATCCCTGCGATGAGGAACAGCGCGCCGGTGCTGATTCCATGCGTAATCATTTGCATCACCACCCCCTGCAAGGCCAGCTCATTAAACGAAAATGCTCCCAGCATCACGAATCCCATATGACTGACACTCGTGTAAGCAACCAGCCGTTTCAGATCCGTCTGCGCGAATGCCAGTATGGCGCCGTATAAAATGCCGAGAACTCCCAACGCCATCATCCAGGGTGCCAACTCGTGTGAAGCCGCCGGAAAGAGCGGAATGACGAATCGCAAAATGCCATAAGCACCGGTCTTCAACAGCAAGCCGGCCAGGATGAGACTGCCAGCGGTTGGCGCCTGAGAGTGAGCGTCGGGCAGCCACGTATGCAACGGGACAACCGGCAACTTGACAGCAAATGCCACCATGAAGCCCAGCATGATCCATCGTGAAGTATCCGGATCCATGTTCGTGCCCAACAGCAGTCGGTAGTCATAGGTATACTGACCGGTAGCGCTACCGTGCACAAAGTATAATGCGAGAATTGACAATAACATCAGCAATCCGCTGGCTTGTGTATAGATAAAAAACTTGTACGCGGCATAGCGTCTGTTCTCATGACCCCATATGCCGATAAGGAAATACATGGGAATTATCATCACCTCCCAAAAGAAGTAAAGCAGGAAAAGATCCATGGTGAGGAATACGCCACAAATACCAGCAAGGACCCACAACAGGTTAAAATGGAAAAACCCCACCCGGTCTTTGATCTCATTCCACGAAATCAACACGGCCATTGCCCCGAGGAAAAAGCTCAACATCAGCATGAGCAGGCTCAACCCGTCCAGGGCCAGGCTGAAACTGATGCCGAATTCCGGTATCCAGGACACCGAATAGGTTTCCAGCCATCCATCTGCTCCGACAGTGAATGCGCTTGCGCGGTATTGCCACCACAACATGACTGTTAACAACAGCCCAACGATCATAGTGACCAGCGCGATCCAGCGTGGTAAATCCCGATGTAAGGTGTTGGACATCCACGCGAGTAGCCCTCCCGCCATCAACACCACAATTAGCCAAACGAGTACCATAGCGGATGTTGTTTTTATGTTTTGATCAGAAGTGAAATCGTGACAACCATGATCGTACCGATCACGATCCCCATCATATACCATCGCATGATCCCGCTTTGTGTCCATGCGAATGCGCGGTGAAAGTAATTGGCTATTGCCACTGTGCCGTCCGCTAATCGATCCGCCACGTCATTCTTGTTGATCGATGCGATGCGCACAAATGGCCAGACTAAAAGTCCATTGTAGAGCCAGTCAAATCCCCATCCCACGAACCAGTAAGTATGAAGTCCGCTGAAATAAGTTCGGACGGGCGGTATGAGGTGGGGTTGCTGAATGTAAAACAGATAGGCTATATAGATGCCCCCAATGGTAAGGACTGCTGCACCGATTTGCACGATCCATTCGTCATGGATCAGCGCCTGGTTAAGGGCAACCTCTGGCAACACGGGTTTGAGGAAGTCGGTGAAGAGCTGAACGTGACCGAGCGTATGTGGCAGCTCGATGAATCCACCGACGACGGACAGGCAGGCCAATACGATTAACGGTATGGTCATGGCGGTCCCGGCATGGTGAGCTGGATGAGTCTTTTCCTCGCCCCAGAAGACGACAAACACCATTCTGAACGTGTAGATAGCGGTGATGAATGCACCCAGCAACGCGGCGGTGAAAAGCCAACCGTTGCCTTGCTTGCTGGCCAGGGCAAGCCAGAGGATTTGATCTTTGCTATAGAAACCAGCGGATATCAACGGTATGGCTGCCAGCGACGCGGCGCCGATGAGGAACGTCCAGTATACCACCGGCATGCTCCGGCGAAGCCCGCCCATCCGAAAGATATTGTGTTCGTGGTGCAACAGCGCAATCACCGTACCTGCCGCGAGGAAAAGCAACGCCTTGAAAAAGGCGTGAATCATAAAGTGAAATATGGCGGCGGACCAGGCGCCAATTCCCAGCGCTAAAAACATATAGCCAATCTGACTGATGGTTGAGTACGCCAGAATTCTTTTCAGGTCGTATTGCGTCATCGCACTGCACCCCGCCAATAACAACGTGAGCGCACCCACCACGGCGACCGTTTGTTGCGCCAGGGGCGCTAGCTCAAAGATGACATGCGTACGTGCAATGATGTAGACGCCAGCCGTAACCATGGTTGCTGCATGAATAAGTGCACTCACAGGCGACGGTCCGGCCATAGCATCGGGCAACCAGGTTTGCAAGGGAAGCTGCGCGGATTTTCCAACGGCTCCTCCCAAAAGCAGGAAGGCGATAATCACGACCGTTTCAGAACCTACGGCAAATACCTGCGGTGCGAGTGCCGATATCTCCCGAAAGTTCAGGGTTCCCAGGCTTTGAAAAAGCATAAACAATCCAATGGCTAGCGCAGTATCTCCCACGCGGGTCAGAATAAAGGCCTTGCGTGCCGCGTATCCGTTTTTCTCCTCCTGGTACCAGAAGCCGATCAACAGATAGCTACAAAGACCGACGCCCTCCCATCCGAAATACATCACCACCAGATTGCCAGCCAACACCAGCGTGAGCATGGACCCCACAAACAGGTTCATGAAAATGAAGAATCGACTGTATCCTGCGTCCTCGCGCATAAACTCCGACGAATAGATGTGGATCAGAAATCCCACGAATGTGATGACGAAAATAAATGCCAGTGACAACGCGTCTAGCGTCAGGGTTATGTCAAGGTTAAGCCCTCCCACTTCCATCCAGTCCCAAAGGGTTTGCTGGAAATACGGGATACCCGAAGAAAGGAAATCCATTCCTACAACAATAGTGGTCACGGCAGCGAGCCCGATGCTTCCGGCACCAATCAAAGGGACCTGTTTGCGCGATAGCATAGGGCCGACGAGGATCAGTAACAAAGCGCCGATATAGGGCAACACAGGTATAAGCCAAAGTAATTCCATGTCTGATCTGATTTATTGTACAATTGCCGCGCTGTGCCATGCCGTTGCACAGCGGCTCGCAACGTCCTTATCCTCTCATTTTATTAGCCGCATCACTGTCGAGCGTCTTCAGTTGATGGTAGATCTGCAGGATCAACGCCAGGCCAACGGAAACTTCCGCGGCGGCCATGGTCAGAATAAATATGAACATGACCTGTCCATCCGCCTGCATCCAACGCGCTCCGGCCGTAATGAAGGCCAGCCCTGCGGCATTCAACATGATCTCCACGGAGATCAGCATGAATATGATATTGCGCCTGATCAGTACGCTTATGAGCCCCAGCATGAACAATATGCCAGCGAGGATCAATCCTGCTTCAACGGGTATGGCTGTCATTTCTCTTGTACTTCTAAGAACCGATGAACTACTTTCTTCTTTTGTCTTCCAAGGTGATACGCACCCACGATGCCGGACATCAACAGGATACCGCTAAGTTCCACGCCAATGATGTATGGTCCATACAGGCTCAATCCAACGGCCTTAGCGTCCAGGGCAGGTTGGGCTATGGTGCCTGTGTCGGTAATCGAAATGATGTATACCAGTTCTGCCAAAAGGATGATCGAAAGCACGGCTGGACCGATTAACAGATTTCGCGTGAGCCATTCCCGTTCCTGGTCAACTGATTCCTGTTTCAGATTCAGCATCATGATCACAAAGATGATCAGCACCACAATCGCACCTGCATACACAATTACTTCGAGTGCGGCCATAAACGGCGCACCCAGCACATGAAATACAATAGCGATGGCCAGAAACGAAACGACGAGATACAGCAGCGCATGGATCATATTGTATCGCGTAATCACCATGATCGTCGCCAGCACTGCTACAGAACCCGCTATTATGAAAGTTACCATGACTGTCTGAATGAAGTTTTCTTTCTACAATTAAACATTGTTGCGGCAACGCATGCGTTGCCGCTGTGGTGGCCATTAAGGCATCAGGCTTTTAACATCCACGGGCGCTGACTCATTTATGGCTTCTCCTTTCGCTTTGTCCTTGATCGCCAGGCCCGCCACCTTGTAATAATTATATCCCGGATACTTGCCTGGTCCGTCGATGAGCAATTCATGCTTCTCGTAAACGAGATTTTGCCGGTTGTATTCGGCCATCTCAAAGTCCGGGATCAATTGAATCGCCATTGTCGGACAGGCTTCTTCACAGAATCCACAAAAAATACAACGGGAGAAATTGATCCGGAAGAAGCTGGGATAACGCCTGCCGTGCTCGTCTTCGGTGGCCTGAAGTGAAATGCAATCAACCGGACACGCTGCGGCGCACAGGTAACAACCCACACAACGCTCACCCATGTCGGGATCGCGGGTGAGTACAATGCGTCCACGCCAACGCGGAGGAAGCTTTGCCTTTTCTTCCGGGTACTGAATGGTTTCGCGTTTATGGAACATGTGAAGAAAAGTGATCCACATGCTTCTGACAATGCTGAACATAGTGATTTGGCGTTAAGATTTCATGTACAAAATTATGCCTGCTGTTATCAACAGATTCACAAGCGTTAAAGGGAACAGAACCTTCCATCCATACTCCATGAGCTGGTCGTACCGGGGTCGCGGCAAGGATGCCCTGAGGAGAATGAAGAACATGATGAAAGCGAACATCTTGATAAGGAACCATACGATCGGAGGCAAAAATGCCGGCCCCATCCATCCGCCGAAATACAGGCAGGTAATGACGGAAGATATTAGCATCACCCCGAGGTACTCGCCTACGAAAAACAATCCGAACTTCATTCCGGAATACTCTGAGTGAAAGCCGGCGATCAATTCGCTTTCCGCTTCCGGGATGTCGAACGGCAGTCGATGTGTTTCAGCAATTCCCGCGATCAGAAATATCACGAATCCAACAAACTGTGGTATGATGAACCACAGACCGCGTTGTGCCTCTACGATTGTCTGCAGGCTGAACGAACCGGCCTGAAGTACGACGCCCATCAGGGCCAATCCCATAAACACTTCATATGAGATCATCTGCGCTGCACCGCGCATCGCCCCCAACAACGCGTACTTGTTGTTCGATGCCCACCCGCCAAGTATAATGCTGTAGGCGCCCATCGAAGACATGGCCAGAAAAAATAGGATGCCGATGTCGAGGTCCGCAACGATCACGCCAGGCGCAAAGGGTATTACCACAAAACTGAGGAGCACGGTAACCACGACGATTGCCGGCGCTACCACGAACACAAACTTATCGGCAAATGGCGGAATCCAATCCTCTTTGAAGAATAGCTTCAGCGTATCGGCAAGCACCACCAGCAACCCGAACGGGCCCGCCCGGTTAGGTCCGTATCGGTCCTGCCACAAGGCGAGCATTCTGCGCTCGAGCCAGATAAGCCCCGGCGCAACGAGCAGAAGGCCGCCTAAAACGCCCACTACGATCCAGATATGCGGTACCAGATTCATCTTCTATTCAATGTTTATTTTTCGCATTGTTGTTCACGGTCGCCCATTCCGCTGTGCGGTGATCTTTGATGAGCGCCCAGGCGGGGAGGTCCACATACGGAATACCTTCAATTCCCTGGGGCAATGCAGCAACACCCTTTTGCAAGCCCGTGCTGAATTTAAGTGGAAGTGAATACGTGCGGCCGGCAATCTCAAACGAGAGTAACTCACCTTCCCGGATATCCAGCTCAATTCCGGAAGCCTCCGCAATCAGCATGTACGCTTTGGGGATCCGTTCAATTAGTACGGCAGAACGGGCACTCAATTCATCGGAACCATAGATGTGATGAACAGGAAGTATCCATAAGCGACCCGACATCGATGTAAAGGGTTCCGGGATATCCGTAAAGAATTTCTGTGCACCGGTTGAACCATGAATCATCCGCACGCCCGGATCTCCGCCGCGCAACGGTCCGCCTACCTCCTGTTGGTATTTGTTAACGGATTGAACTGAGTTCCATCCCGGCGACCAGAAAAATGGAATCATGCTGGAAGGCGGCTGGCCGCGATATCCCTCCATCGTGTATGATAAACCGGAATCGTGGTCTTCTGGTGGCTTGGGCTCCGAAACCTGAATATTTGCCTGCATGGATGTTCGGCCGCTATACCGGTGTGGTTCGCGCGGTATCCGCTGTCCGGCCACCCGGAAATTGGCCGGCGGAGAAGCCTGGTCAACGCCCGCCAGCATAGGTTCTTCTTCCGATAGCGCTTTGGTGAGCTCCTCAAAATTCTTCCACTTCATCAGCTTGGGGTGGCTCGCGAGGTCACCGATATTGAGAATCGAACGCCAGCTTTCCTGTATATCGTTTCCGGGTTCAAACACCTGGAAAAAGCGCTGAGCGCGCCCCTCATTGTTGACGAGCGTACCATCTGATTCTGCAAACGTTCCGGCAGGGACGAGCAGGCTGGCTTTTTGAACGGTTGCATTCGGAAGGCAATCAAACACGATAACGTTCTTGCAATGCGCCAGGGCCTTATCGGCTACATCCTTTCTGCTGTGCCGATATAAGTCATTTTCCATGATGATGACTGTATCGGCGTGTCCATTAAGAACGGCATCAAACGCCGAATCGAGGCGACGTCCACCCATCAGCGCCAGTCCCATGGAGTTGCATTCCGAAAATGTATAGGCCAACTTGGCGTGGTTATTTTTCTTGTGCAGGGCCCAGGCAATATTCGCTGCTGCCTTCATAACGGACTCATTCACGCAGGACGTTCCCGAAATGATAACGGGCCGGTCGGCGCGCAGCAACGCCACGGCTATACGTTCAACCATGGCCCGCGTTTCATCGTCAAGTCCTGGTACTTCCGGCAGCGTCCCCTCCAACAGGTGAGCGATGGCTTGTCCGAATCGTCCGAGATTATCGGGCGCACCACGATAGAAATCCGTCGCGATGTCATCCAACTTGGTTGCGACGAGCGTAGCGATGTACACCGCGCCCGTTTTGTCCTGGATGATCTCCCGTACCGCGGCGTCATTCCAGGAGGGCACGCCGAGATGGTTGATCGAAGGCAGAAAGGATTGCTTGCCTACCTGGCGCACGGCCAGGGCAAGTCTTGGGGCGGTGTTCGTAAGGTCCTCTCCCAGTACAAGAACCGCGTCGGCATGCTCTACGTCCTTGATCGTTGCTGGCTCAACAGAACCATCCTTCAAGATCCGGATCGCGAGCTCAGCAAGATTGTGCTCTTCGTCGGATACGCCGTGATAGAAATTGTCTTTACCGACGAGTGTCTTCAAGGCAAAGTTCGATTGCAGCGAAGCGCGGGGAGAACCGATGCCTATCACCTTGCTTCCTGCCGCGCACAGCCGCGCTACTTCATCAAGCGCACGCTGTCGGTCCACGTCAGCGCCCGCCATCCGCGCGCGGCGAATGCGGTCCGGAGCCCCTACGTGCTGATGACCAAACCGACCCCGGTCACAGAGGAAGTACCCGTTCACTTCCCCATGATACCGGTTCATGATTACCCGCAGTTCGCCGTATCGCTCACCAGCAATCGTGTTGCAGCCCAGGCTGCAGTGATGGCATATCGACGGCGCCATCGTAAGGTCCCATTTACGGGTATAATGTTCCTTTAGTGTTTTGTCCGTGAATACCCCTGTGGGGCATATCTCCGTCAGATTGCCGCTGAATTCACTCTCCAGCACGCCATCCTCGTGGCGTCCGAAATAGACGTTGTTGCGTGAGGCAAATGCATCCAGGTCAGTTCCTCCGGCATGGTCCTTGTAAAACCGCACACAACGGTAGCACTGGATGCATCGGTTCATTTCGTGATTGACGAAGGGGCCGAGATACTGGTTCTGATAGGTGCGCTTTTTATATTGGAACCTCCGGTAATTGTGTCCCGTCATCACCGTCATGTCCTGCAGATGGCACGATCCGCCTTCGTCGCACACGGCACAATCATGCGGATGATTGGTCATGAGCCATTCAATCACGTGTTCGCGGAATTCTTTTGCCTCAGGATCAGCAATGGAAATCCGTTGCTTATCGGTGATGGGCTCCATGCACGACATGATCAACCTCCCCTTCTTGTCGTCGGCGTCTTTATAGACCTTAATAGCACATTGCCGGCAAGCGCCTACCGATCCCAATGCCGGGTGCCAGCAAAAGTATGGCAGATCAAATCCCAGGGACAAGCAGGTCTCAAGCATATTCTTGCCCGCAGGAACTTCATAAGGTTTGTTGTCGATAAAAATGGTCGCCATGCTAAACGTGTTCTAAGGTTGCTGGAATTGCTTGATACGGACACCGATGATCATGAATATGCTGATCAAAGTCGGCCCGGAAATATTTTAAGGCACTCTGAAGCGGCTCCATGGCTCCCGGCGCGAGCGCACAGAATGTATTGCCCGGACCCAGCTGTCGCACATGCATGTGCAGGAGGTCAATATCCTTCTCCTTTCCACGGCCGTCTTCGATACTCTGGAGAATCTTCTCTACCCAGGGAAGTCCCTCGCGGCACGGCGTACAAAAGCCGCACGATTCCTGCGCAAAGAAATGTTCGAGGTTTTTAACAAAGCCTACTGGACAGGTACGATCGTCGAGCACCACGAGCGTTCCGGTACCGAGACGGCTACCCGCCGCTGCGACACCTGCGTAGTCCATTCGAACATCCATGTGTTCTTCCACGAGGAAATCCGTAGAAGCACCTCCCGGCAAAGCGCCTTTGAAGCGTAGTCCGTCTTGCATTCCGCCCGCGTGCTCCTCGATCAGCTCACGCATCGTGACACCCATGGGCAGTTCCCAGGCGCCTGGGCGTTTAACCTTACCGCTCACACCATATATTTTCGTTCCTGAATCTTCTGTTCGGCTAAGGCGCCTGAACCAATCCGATCCGTTGTTGACGATATGCGGTATGTTGCATAGCGTTTCCACATTGTTCACAATAGTGGGTCGTCCGAAGAGTCCGCTGATCTGAGGAAACGGTGGCTTTGCCCGCGGGGTCGCGCGCTTGCCTTCCAACGAATTGAGCAGCGCCGTTTCCTCGCCACACATATAGCGACCAACGCCTGTGTGTAAGTGCATGTCAAGGTCATATCCCGACTTCAGGAGATTCTTGCCCAGGTAGCCTGCATCGTAGGCTTCGTGTATCGCGCGTTCAATGACATCGGCCGCTACTTTGTATGCCCATCGCAGGAAAACGAAAGACTCATTTGCCTGAATGGCGAACGCGGCGAGAATCATTCCCTCGATTAGCTGGTGCGGCGTACTTTCGAGCAGGATGCGGTCTTTGAAGGTTCCCGGTTCCATTTCGTCGGCATTCGCTATCAAATATTTTGGCTTGGGCGCATCCAGCGGAACGAAGCTCCACTTCAACGCAGTCATGAAGCCCGCACCTCCCCTCCCGCGAAGATGTGATTCCTTCACAACAAGCTGAACATCTTTCGGCGTCATACCGCCCAATACTTTTCGCACAGCCTGATATCCGCCAACCGCTTCGTACTCTTTCAAGGAGAATGGCCTTCGGTCGGTTCGTATGTGTTGGGTAAGCGGCTTTTCCATAGCGTAATCCATTCGATTTATTCGTAGATACCCAGAATGTCGTTCAGTTGATCAGGCGTAACATTCTTGTACAAGTCGTTATCGATCATCAGTGCAGGAGCGCCATCACAGCATCCGAGGCAGCAATTTGGCAACAGGGTGAATCGGGCATCTGCTGTTGTTTCTCCGAAGGTTATGTTTAACCGTTGACGCAACGCCACCACAAGGTTCTCATAACCCATTACCCAGCAGCTGATGCTGTCGCAAAGGAGAATGACATGGCGCCCGACGGGTCGCCTGAATAGAAGATTGTAGAAGGTGGCAACCGAGTCAAGTTCCTCCGGGCTCATACGCATATGGACGGCCACGTCGCGCAACGTTTCATCCGATATCCAACGCCTGCGCTGCTGAACGATTTTCAACGCTTCGATTCCGGCTGCCTTTCGAACCGGCACGTGGCTGATGGCTTTGTCTATTTCTGTTATTTCGTCAGTGGTGAGCATATGTTCAGTCTACATTCATTTCTTTATCGATCGATATCGGCGAGTACATAATCCATGGCACCCAGGATGCTAAGCAGATCGGACACCGTATATCCCTTGCTGATAAGAGGGATCATCTGCATGTGCGCGAAAGAGGGAGTTCTGATATGCACGCGATACGGTGACGTATTCCCGTCGCTGATCGCATAGTAACTATTGGCTCCCTTGGTGGCCTCAATACAACTCATCGCTTCCCCAGGAGGAATGACTGGGCCCCAACTCACGTTCAAAAAATGCGTGATGAGGGTCTCAATGTCCTGGAGGGTGAAATCTTTGACGGGGGGAGTGGCGAGTGGGTGGTTGGACTTGTATGGTCCTTGAGGCATGTTCTTCAAACACTGGTCGATGATGCGCAGACTCTGGCGCATCTCCTCGACACGAACCAACGCACGATCATAACAGTCTCCATTGGCTGCTAGGGGTACTTCAAAGTCGAACATTTCATATCCTGAGTACGGACGCTTCTTGCGGAAGTCCCAGTCAAATCCGCACGCCCTAAGTCCAGGTCCTGTTACTCCCCATTCAATAGCCTCCTGCAAGGTGAAGATGCCTATTCCAACGGTTCTAGCTTTGAATAAACTGTTTTTCATGACCAAGGCATCGTATTCACGAAGACGCTTCGGGAAGTATTCAAGAAAACTCTGAACGAGTGTCTCCCATCCTTTCGGGAGATCCTGAGCAACACCACCAATGCGAAACCAGTTGGGGTGCATTCGTCCTCCACAAACCGCTTCGACGATATCAAATATCTTCTCGCGATCGGTGAACATGTAAAACACGGGTGACAACTGGCCGACATCCTGGGCAAAAGTTCCGTACCATACCAGGTGGCTGGCGATTCGGAAGAACTCGCACATCATGACGCGAATTACCTTGGCCCGCTCTGGCACCTCGATACCGGCAAGCTTTTCTACCGCAAGCAAGTAGGCCAGGTTGTTGTTAACACCACCGAGGTAGTCAACGCGATCGGTATACGGAATGTACGTGTGCCATGACTGTCGCTCCGCCATCTTCTCGGCACCACGGTGATGAAATCCAATGTCCGGAATGGCATCGACGATATCTTCGCCATCGAGTTGTAGTATGATGCGCAACACGCCGTGCGTACCCGGGTGTTGTGGGCCGATGTTCAGGAACATGAAGTCAGAGTCGTCACTCTGGCGCTGAAGATTCCATTCCTCTGGCTTGAACTGCAGCAATGATTGCTCGAAGTCCTGCTTCTCATCGTAGAGACGAAAGGGTCCCATCTCCGTCGCGCGCGCAGGATGTTCCTTTCTCAAGGGATGGCCCTCCCAGGACTGAGGCATCAATATGCGTTTGAGATGTGGATGACCTTCGAACTCAATACCGAACATATCATACACCTCGCGCTCGTACCAATTGGCATTGGCCCACAGCGAGGTAATACTCGGCGCAGACGGATGACCATCGGGCAGGGCTACCTTGATGCGGAGAAAACTGTTTCGATCGAACGAAAACAGGTGATAGACGAGGGTAAAATAAGGGGAGGGATAATCGCGATCTTTTTTGCGGGTTCGCTCGTCGATAGCGGTAAGATCGTACAATAGGATAAACGGCTGGTCTATCTCTTTCTTAAGATAGAACAGCACATTTTTCAATCTTTCCAACGGCAGCCACAGGGTGATCATGTCATCCTGCGTGGATTGCTCGGTGATGTTGACATCACCGAATCTCAGCTTCAGCTGTTCCGTTAGACGGAGGTCGGTTTTCATACGAATTCTGAACTTGAGTTCAGTTATTCAATCGCAAGTCAGTTCTCGGGCATCAATCACTCATACACGCGTTTCAGTTTGTCCTTAACTTCATTTACCTATTCCCTGAGGAATAAGACCGGATCATATTTCATCAGGCGAACGAAATGTCGTCATCGCCTTTCTCGCTTCATATCGTCGTTCTTTAACAGAAATTTTTTCTGGTTTAATAACTCCCTGGTCGCCAATGGTCCAACTAAGTGGCCGGCGTTCCTTTCCAACCGATTCGGCTAATAGCATGAGGCCTTCCATAAATGCATCCGGCCTCGGCGGGCAACCGGGAACGTACACATCCACGGGAAGGAACTTGTCGACACCCTGCACTACGCTATAGATGTCGTACATGCCTCCGGAGTTCGCGCATGAGCCCATGGAAATCACCCAGCGCGGCTCCATCATTTGTTCATGCAGGCGTTTGATGATTGGGGCCATCTTGATAAAGACCGTTCCTGCAATAATCATCACGTCTGCTTCTCTTGGTGTACCGCGGATCACTTCCGCTCCGAATCTCGCCACGTCATATTTCGGTGTCATGCTGGTGGCCATCTCTACAAAGCAACAGGATAGTCCAAAGTGAAAGGGCCACATGGAGTTCTTTCGTCCCCAGGCCACCAAATCTTGCACGGTTGTAAGCATGATGCTTTTTTGCACCGTTTCCTGAAGAGAACTCGTACCCTGTTCAGCGAGCGCGGGCGAGTCGGGCTTTGTTAACCACCATTTCATGACGGAGCGTTTTTGTTAATGAGTTTTTTGTAAGCTTTCAAAATCTTTCCGCCATCGGGGCCAAAATCCAGCGCGCCGTTTCTCCATTCATAGATGAGCACGACAACGAGCAGGATGATAAAGATCAGCACACCGAAATAGCCATACCAACCCAGTTCTTCGAAGGCTATTGCCCATGAGACGATGAAGATGGTTTCCACGTCAAATATGACGAAGAGCATGGCAATCATGTAAAACTGAGACGAAAAGCGAATGCGCGCGGACCCGTCGCTTAGAATACCACCTTCATAGGGCTCGTCTGTAGCGTGCTCCTTATGGCGTTGTCCCAGGAAATAAGACAAGCCCAGCATCGCACCAACGAGGGTTAGCACAATTGCTCCGTAGAGCAACAATGGCCACAGGGGAACCGAATTTTCAATTGGCGTATTCAAAACCTATCCGCCTCCAGCAGATAATTTTCAAAATCACATTGACGACCCGATGAGTACGTTAACTCGCTTGCGTTAGATAGACTCGGAATGATGTCCGGTAATGTAGTGTTCGAGATCTTCGATGATGTATCGTTGTTCCTCGATAATGAATTTAACCACGTCACCAATGGAAATGATACCCACCAGCTCCCCTTGTTGCATAACCGGTATGTGACGAATGAATCTGTTCGTCATAACCTGCATGCAATCATCGATGCAGTCGTCTGGTGACACAGTGACTGGGTTCTCCGTCATGATCTCTCCGATCATGGTGTCCCTTGAGGTTTTTCCTTTAAGGATAACCTTTCGGGCGTAATCGCGCTCTGTAAAGATGCCGACAAACTTACCCTGATCGTCTACAAGCAATGAGCCAATATTCTTTTCTACCATCAGCTCTAATGCTTGATAAACTGTGGTGGCCGGCTGGACAGAAAAGGTACCTGGACCTTTAATCTGTAAGATGTCTCTTACTTTTCCCATGGCCTTTGATGAAGTAATAAAATGAAGGTAACGCACGAAAAAAGTAAAAACAACTTTTTCGTATAATTTAAAACGTTTGCGCTCACTGACTGATACCACTCAGGCTTTTTGCTTGCTCTATAGTAAATTGGCTGCAGGGATGAATGACCGTCGCTGAAACTTTCCCACGTTAATCCTCACCACACGAGGTGATCAGGCTTGAAAAGGCAGCTGATTCGCGCCGTTCTCGCTATGATTCATTTGCACCATAATTTCAACCGGGCGGTTCTTCGCAACTTGCCACTCAGCCGTTGCGCTATTTGAGATGTGATCGCTTTTCATAATATTCCTATTGCATTTAACTTACAACGCGGTGCCTGGTCAAAAAATCAAATCATCTACTATTGGGCTTTCCATCCTTCTTGCCCTGGCCTGTTCAGCATCCGCAGTAATGCTGCTTACGCGATGCGGCACCCGTCACGATAACGCATCTCCTTCAGCGATCGATTCAGCGCTGTACTCCTTTCAGGTACCTAAAGGATTTAAGATCGAAGTGCTGGCGTCAGAACCGCTCATCGGCGACCCGGTCGATATGGAAATTGATGAATACGGGCGTCTCTTTGTTGTTGAAATGCCGGGTTATCCGCTGGATATGAGTGGCACGGGTAAAATAAAATTGCTGTCCGACTCAAATGGCGACGGAAGGATGGACAGCTGTGTCACCTTCGCTGACCAACTCGTGTTGCCGAACAGTGTAATGCGATGGAAGCAGGGGATCCTGGTTACCGATGCGCCTTATGTGCTATATTTTGAAGATCGCGATGGCGACGGAAAGGCAGACGTTCGAGACACGGTACTCACGGGGTTTGCATTGTCTAACCCGCAGCACAATCTTAATTCACCCCTGCTCGGCATCGACAACTGGATTTACCTCGCCCACGAAGGAGCTGTCACCACCGACACGTATGAAAAGGAGTTCGGCGACCGCGGCAGTGAAATTACGTTCACCGGGCATCCGTCGTCGCCAAGGTTAGGCGTAAATGCCAACGGTCGGTCTGTACGCTTCAAACCCGACCTCGGCCAACTCCAGGAGACTTCCGGTCGCACGCAATTCGGTCACACGTTCGATCAGTGGGGCCACCATTTCCTGGTAGGGAATGCAAACCATGTGTATTACGAAGCTATCGCCGCGTCTTATCTCAATCGAAACAAACAGTTGCTGGTGTCGGAGGCCACCGAATCGATTTCGGATCATGGCGAGGCGGCTGAAGTGTTTCCCATCACGGAGAACCCGCAACATCAATTACTGACCGACCTAGGGGTGATCACGTCCGCTTGTGGGCTCACGTATTATCTTGGAGGCGCGTTTCCTGCTCCGTATGATGAGCAGGTAACCTTTGTCGCCGAGCCGGTGAGCAACCTGGTGCACGTAGACAAAATTCAGGAAAAGGGCTCTACGTTTGTTGCCACCCGAATCCTTAAACAGGAAGAGTTTCTCGCCTCGCGAGATCCCAAATTCCGGCCCGTAAATTTGTATGTCGGCCCAGATGGCGCGTTGTATGTAGTGGATTACTATCGGCAGATCATCGAGCACCCCGAGTGGATGGGAGAAGAAGTTATCCGGTCAGGTGAACTTTACAACGACACGGATAAGGGCCGGATTTATCGAATAACACCGGAAGGCCAATCGCGCCCGGACTGGACAAAGGGTATGAACCTGGGAAAGGCGTCCGCGGCTGAACTGGTGAAAAAGCTATCCGATAAAAATATCTGGTGGAGAATGCACGCACAGCGTCTGCTTGTTGACCGACACGACTCGAGCGCATTGCCTTCATTGTATTCGGCTGCCGAAGATGAGTCTTCAGCGGTGGGGCGTGTTCACGCGCTCTGGACCCTGCAGGCGCTGGATGCATTGACGCCAGCGCTTGTGGCCAAGGCGCTAAAGGCATCACAAGCCGGTGTGAGAGAAACGGCGATCAGGCTGGCCGAACTTCAATTGCCCCAGGCAACGTCCCTCATTACACCGCTTCTGTCGCTTGTTGCAGATCCCGACGCCAAGGTTCGCTACCAGTTACTTTGTACCATCGGGTCACTCAACACGGAAGAGGCCGATCGCGTGAGGAAACAACTCTTGTTTCAAGACATTACAGACTCCTGGGTGCAAGTGGCGGCCCTTTCGGCTATGGCCAGTTCCGCCCCTGCCCTCCTTGAAGAGGTAATTACCAAAGCAAACTCACAACCTGAAGAATTTCGATCGCTTATTCTCCGTTTGAGTGCCATGGTGGCGGCCAGCCAGGATGCAAAGGCCATCAGAAGACTGGTTGTGGCTGGTTCGCAAATACCGAAGACCAAGGATGAAAACAGAATCGTCGTACAGGCGGCCGTACTCAACGGAATGGCTACTGGCCGTGAAGATAGCGAAGATGGCGTGACATTTTCACCCGGCGATCAGGCGGCATTGGTAAATGTGGTTTTCGCCCACCCTGCGACCGACGTCGGCCGGGCCGCTGTTCGATTACTCAGGACAGGCGAGCTCGACAATGCGGTCTACCGCGGATCCGAACGCAAAGCGCGGTTGCTTGCGCTGGATGAACAGGCACCCGACGCCAGACGGGCACTGGCCGTAGAATTTCTAAGTTTGAAAGCACCTCTTGATCACCAGACTGTTTTTATAAGGTTGCTTTCGGCGAAGGAATCATTGCCGGTGCAACTGGCTTCGCTGAAATCACTCAGCACCATTCCGGGTACCAGTGTTTCGCAAACATTGGTGGCCCGTTGGACAACCCTCACGCCGGAAGTGCACGACGCCGCTATTGCTACGTTCCTCAGCGACGATGAACGCACGGGCCTGTTGCTTACTGCCCTTGAAGAGAATAAAATTCAAACGTCCGGCATTAGTTGGCCGCGACGCGTGCGTCTCATGGCGCAATCCAATATACCCCTGCGCGACCGCGCCCGGAAGCTATTCACCAGGAATGACGAAGCCGATATTCGCAGTAGCCTGTCCAATGTAATTTCGCTGAAAGGCGATGCACTGAAAGGGCAAGGCGTATATCAGCAAAATTGCGCGTTATGCCACCAGATACGAGGTAAAATGGGGCTCGCCCTGGGACCCGATCTTGGCACCGTACACAACTGGTCATCTGAAGCCATTCTTTCCAACATCGTAAATCCCAACCAATCAATTTCGAGCGGCTATGACCTTTGCAGCGTAGAGCTTGTGAATGGAACTACCGCGCAAGGGATTGTTGCCAGTGAGTCACCCGGTGCCATCACGTTGCGAAACAACGGCAGCGCTGACAGGACGATCAATCGACGGGACATAAAATCGCTCAAAGCGTTGAACATGTCTATCATGCCGGGTGATTTTGCACAGAAGATCAACCCGCAACAGTTGTCTGACCTGTTGGCCTTTCTTAAACAAAACAAATAGTCATCGCACAGAACAATAACTGTGTATGGATTCTCGCCGCAATTCTTTTGTATCAGAAAATCAACACGAATGCACAGGAGAAACCTTTCACCTGACATGATGGAAAAACGGCGAATGGAATCTGGATTGCAACTGTCGGCACGGTGGCAAAGTACGTGAGGAAAAGCAGAAGTGAAACAGTGGCCGGGGTAAGTCAATCCAACAGCACCATAGCGTGAAAGTTTCCGAGGCAGGCCGGGAGACAAAATCACTGCCTGATGTCCACGCCTCGATCGCGCAATACTTTAACAATCCTTCGCAACTCCGGGCTATCCGGCAATGGGTTGCCAAACAAGTAAAATACTTTGAGATTGGCTATCGACAGCACATCTTCTCGTATTTCCGTAAGATCGTTATTATTTACATACAATTCCTCGATCCTTGTACTTCGAAATATCCAATCCGGTATAGTCGTTAGCCTATTAAAACCAACATCCAGCTTCTGCAAAGGAAGCCGTGAAAGACTGTCCGTTAAAACAGCCAGCTGGTTGTCCTGCAAATAAAGCGTAGACAGATTGGGGAGTCTGGTCAACTCAAGCGGCAATTGAGCAACCTGGTTATCCCAAAGTGACAGAACGTTAAGTCCCGACATCTTATTAATAGAGGCCGGCACGTGTGTGATCTCATTGTGACTCAAATCAAGGTTCATCATAGCAGAATGCTGAAGAATTATCCCCGGGATGTGATCCAATCGGTTGTTGTATAAATTCACGGCCAACAGGTTCTTTCCACCCAGGTCTTTCGTAATGCGAGTGAGACTGTTATATGACAGGTTGATGGAAATCAACTTGGTGAAACCCGCCAGAGAAAACGACATTTCCTTCAATCCATTATGGGCCAAATTGACGCTTTTCAAGTTATTATTCGACTTCATGCGATTATGTCGAATGTGATTGAACCCGAGGTTGAGCAGCGCAAGTTTCGGAAACCGATTCAGAAACTTCGGAAGCGTTTTCAGACGATTGCCCGTCAAGTTCATTTCTTCGAGCGAGTCAAAGGCCACCAACCCTTTGGGTATGCGACGCAACTCATTATACGACAGATCTACATGGTTGAGGGACCGTATATGAACGCTTTTCAGTTTCAGTCTTCTCAACCCTGATTTGGTTACGGTCAAACTTTCAAGGTGTTTCAGATCGCTCAGCCAGGCTGGCAGAGTCTGGATCTGGCAGCCACTAATGTCAAGGTGAGTCAGGTTTACGCACGCGGCAACCTTTTCCGGAAGGTGCTTCCCGTCGAGCAGGTACAGTCCCAAACGCTTAATAGTATCGGGTCGGTTAGTGCGAATCAGATCCGGGTAAAACGAATATAAATTTCGCAGATAACTCGGGATGGATTTAATCAGAAGTTTCTCGCCCTTTCGATGCAATTCGTCATTGTCCGATTTGATATCCATATGAAGATTGTCGAGCACTTGCTTCCTTATTATTTCGTAACGTATCGAATCGTCACTGGTTCTGAATACGCGTTGCCCTGAAGCTGAAACGCTGATCAACTCCAAAAGGATGAGCATGAATACGCACGAAGCGCCGGCGCGCGCGCAAATGGAACGCAATTTGTCCAACGGATGGGTTACTCGATGAATCATTTGACGATGCACAGGGCTCCGGGAATTACAAACATGAGCCTGATTTCTCACGTGGTAAAGTTACCCAATAAAGATACCTAATTAATTAGTTATACCCCTATCTAACTAGTTATTGCTTTATGCTGTAACACATCGGCTATGTCGCGTCGCTCGCCCGTCGACAAAGTAATCAGCGTTGCCCGTTTCAGGGAGTGAAATGATCCGATGTCGCTGTCACTGTTGATCAATATAGCCCCTATGAGCATAACATATCGACATGGGTAAGTTGTCTTCTCAACCAATTCCTGAATGCGCTGATCAATGGCCTCATAGATCACCTCCGTAGCTTCAAACAACGGCACCTTTGCCTGAGTGATCCTTTCCTTTTGCGCAAAGAGGATCTGTTCAATAGTATTCATCTGATAGTCCAGCTCGCTGATATTTCCGGCGACAATTCGATCGCTCATCAGTTTGGCCATCGCTGCCTTTGCGGCACCGCAGCATCCACTGTTCTTGGCCTGTCCGAGCCGATGGATCTCACCCAGTGCCCCCGAACGGGTAATGCCAATGTGCGGGCCGTAATACACCAACACGCCGCCATCGTCTGGAACATGACTCGCGAAGGCTCCCATGCCGGTAAGTCCCGCAAAGGGAAAGCCATCCAAGCCACCCATCTTAAAGGGTCCCAAAAATTCGTGCGCACGCACCGGATATTGAATACTATTCACATCATCGCTGCAAATACTGTCGGCCAGCATGACCTGGGATGGCTCCAGGGCGAGTGCACCCTCTACATAATCCACTAGTTGATTTACCGCATCAATTGTAGTGATGGCATTTGGATACCAAGCTCTGATAATGTTTAGTCGTTCACTTTTAAGCATAATGTGGGTAGTGCTCTATTAGAATATATCGATTGACTGCTAAGCAACGCGTCGAATACAAATCTTAACGTGGTTACATAACGATATTATTGCGCGGCGTTATCGGTTCGGGTAACGGATCGTTCAGCATATCCAGCATGTCAATTTCAATCGTTCGACTGATTTGCGTTATCGGTACATCGTTAGCGCTGCCTTCGAAAGGATTCACAGAACTTTCTCCTACCGTATCCAGGGTGTGAAATGCCCAGGTTACCATGGCCGAGAACGGAATGTTAAACCAAATGGTCAGGCCCTCAACAAAAGTGCCATCACCTAACCGGTCCAGTTCCTTCAACATGGCGAATGGTACCGTCATGACAAAAAGGAAGAGCAGGTACGTCGCAATGGATGAAAAATTCCTGGGATAGGGAAAGTTCTTTATTCGCTCAGCCCTACCTTGACTGTCCGTAAACTTCACGATGCCTTGCTGCAACTGCGTCCATTGAAAATCATTGATGGCACCGGACCGTCGTAAGTCTGCGAGTTCGGTTGACTGCATCGCGACGAGCTGTGTTGCCCGGTTCTTTTTTGAAAGTATGTATTGAAGGTCCCCTTCCGATAAGTAGTTTTTCAACTCGTCTTCCAGCGTGCTCTTTCTCTCTGGAATCTCGTAATGTCCTGCGAGAAATTCCTGGTTGTTTGGGCGCTGCATGTTCTCCCAGGCACGTGGATCCCTCAACTGATATCTTAGCGCGGTGAGCCATGCGAAATGGTGGTTGAATAATCTTCTTACCGTCGGCCTATGCGCAGCATCCAATGTATCGCGCAGGGTATAACCAAAACTCCGGCTGTCATTAATAATCGATCCGTAAATTTGCCGGGCTTCCCACATTCGCGAATAGCTGGCGTTGTTCTTAAAGCCAACGATGAACGCAACTGACGTCCCCAAAATAGCAACCGGAGGCCACGGCAAAGCAAGGAATGTAAAACCCAGAGCATAAAATATGGTAGGAACTGCTGCCAGGATAAGCATCCAATACAGGTCCCGTCTGGTCCATCTCAGAAATTCCGACGGGGTGAACCGTTTGCCGGTATGCATGATTTCGGGTCTTTAGTTTGTGGGCACTAAATATCTCTCAAAATATCAAAATATCGGTCAACTCTGATTGCCGGCAAAGGCATACCAATATCATTCCCACACAATTCATACAAACCACTTCCTCTGCTCCTCTTAGAACAGCTTTTCCTGGGGAGGCGTGCTCTTCGCCAAACGGATATAAACCGTAGCCTGTCCTCTGTGGTGAGTCTGATGCTCGAATGCTTTCGCCAGGGCCATGGCCTTCGTCATCTCGAACCGATCGAACATTTTCACGGTCTCAGCAAGCTGCGCAGGCGTCATCTTTTGAACGCTGCTAATAACGAAATCATAACCAGCCAGCACCAGCTTCGTGACGTTCGCCTTGGATTTATCGGTTGCCTTTTCTGAGTCACCAAAGCCAACCGGGCTCTTTTGACCAGTAGCCGCCGCGCAAAAGCCATAATTGGCGTCTGTCAAATGAAGCATCTGGTCGGCGAACGAACGCATTTCGGGCGTCGGTTTTAAAGCATAGCCTGTTTCCGGCATGGCATCCAGATACTCTTTAGTAAAGGCTTTAGCCCTTTCCCAATCCTTTACCATGTCTTCAACAGAACATTGAGCATAGGAAGAGATCATCGTAAGGGTGAGCAGGCAAGCGAACAACGCGGATGCAGTTTTCATGGGTTTCATTGTGTTTATGGTGGTTTAAGCTAGTTTTTTTCTCAGTCGACTAACTCGTCGATCGATCATGAGCGGCGACCCTGACTCAGTTGTGGCCTGGTCAGCTGGACGTGACTTTATAAAATTACCGGCAAGCTATCAAATTGATTCAAAAGTCCGCAAGTCCGGAATCGTGTCGAATGACAAGTTGCCAGTTGCTTCCAGGAGCCAAGGAAGGCGTCCGCCCGTGCTCGCACACGTTCCACAGTCGAACCCGAAGGTCTCACAAAACGGGCACTTTAGTCAGTCACCAAACCGTATTTCACGGTTAAACCAGGGCTCGTTGTGCAAGATCTTGTCTAATTTTGAAAACACGTCGTTCTTAGTCTTAGACCGGTACCCTCGATGGTGGAAAAGATCTCCGCGTAGACCGGTTCTGTGAAACAAGCCTTGGTCCTTTGGCATGCGTTTCTGAGTTGGCCGCCCTTGGAAGTAGTAGAAGGCGTGGTCCGATTAAGGGACCCTTTCCAGCAACGGGCATTGTTGACCGATGTTAGTTACGAGCTTGATGGCATTCAACATGGCAAAGGAATTTTTAGGAAACGACGGCTCGCAACCTGTTGACACAAATACCTCATTGCCATGAAACCCCACAAACCATTCATGCTTGCGTGGCTAGTTGGCCAGTTCTTAACTGCAGGAAGTGCCGATGCACGGGAACAGGATGAACGGCCAAAAACCATGGACATCTATGGCTTTATCATGATGGACGCGCCTACAACTTTAACCAGCTAATGCTTATACAAAATATAAAGACCTGAGTGAGGGCAAGAAATCGATCGGCAGCTATCAAGGCGAATGGAAATTTTGTAACCGGCTCCGTCTAACAGAAGAAATATTTATTGGCGTTAATTTGCCAAACCTATTTCAGGACAACCTTTGGTGGACGATTTTGGACTACGAAGAATTCATCGCTACGGAACAACAACTTGACGACCGTTTTGCAAACAAGCGACACGGTTGGTTCGGCCCAGGGTATACCCTGAACTATCGAAACAGGTTCGAATTAATTTATACCTTGCAGTCGTCGCGCGACCAAATTGATGGAACGTTTGCCAGGTTGGACAAGTGCTGCAATTTTCGTTACAAAATATACCTGAATGCAGCCAAACACAATAATTCAATAATTGTAGGTCCCAACTGATGTACATGAAATCCAAGTTGACAACAACCTGTTCAATGCTCGCCTTCGTAGTTCTGTGCTGCGTCTCCCGGTACGGCTATGCTCAGGTGTTCACTGATAAGATAGTTGGAAAGAAAAACACTGACGCCATCGACAGTATCAAGCGCGTCGAGTATCCATACGTACTCCCCATTTTGGGCAAAAAGGCTGCGGCGGCCGGGTTCAGTCTCCCCTATTCTGCGGGTTTAGGCGTTAATTACCTCTGGCAGGAGTCAGAACTTGTTATCTCCAATTTGCAAGTTGGATTCAACAACAATCCATTGCGGGATTTAAGTGAAGTAGTGCGATTCAACAACGCGAAGTCTATTGCTCAGGGCGTGAATATCCGTCCCGACATCTGGCTGTTCCCTTTTCTCAATGTTTACGGCATTCTGGCTAAGTCGAAACCGTCCACACACGTCGATTATGGAATTTATGTTCCTGACGCGGACGGCAATTGGAACAACGTGATATCCCTCAACAGTGTAGCCGAATTCGATGCCACCACACTCGGGTTTGGCTTAACGCCCACGATAGGCGTCGGTGGCGGCTGGATGGCTTTTGATATGAACTTTTCGTGGAGCGACGTTGCCGCTTTGGAGAAACCCGCTTTTGCCTATGTCTTTGGGCCACGCTTCGGGAAGTCCTTCAAACTGAGAACGGCCGATCGAACCATTGCCGGCTGGATCGGTGGCTTTCGTCTCAATATCAACACGGGAACCACCGGATCACTGCTGCTGAAAGATCTATTTGATACGAGCGGCCTTCAAGCCAAGGTCGACAATGGTATCGAAAAGGTATCGAACACCCAGGAGCAGGTGGATCTGTGGTGGAATGAACTCAGTTCTATTGAGCAAAATAATCCTGTGAACAAAGCTAAATACGCTACGGCCAATAGGGCTTTGGATGCTGCCGGCACGATGCTGAATGGTTTTGATGAGGCATTGAATGACGAACAGCATGCTTCGGTGCAATACGCACTCGACAAGCATCCCAAAGACATGTGGAATTTTATTGTTGGATCACAGTATCAGCACAACAAACACTGGATGGTTCGTGTGGAGTGCGGATTCCTGGGATCACGGACACAAGTGATTGCTGGCCTTCAGTATCGCTTCGGATTATAGAAAACTCAAAAAAGTTTAACCATAAATAAAAAATAACTCTAAACAAAAAAGCCATGAAACACTTTTTAACCGCCTCGCTGATATTGCTATTGGCGGGTTGCTATCCGCAGGGACCCGATTACACGGAGGACACTGATGTGGTGTACACGACGTACGATGAGAAATACGAATTTCAGACCAAAGAAACGTATGCCATGCCAGATAAGATTGTGATAGACGTTAAAATTGACAGGGGAGACACAACTTACGAATACATGGCCGACAAATTCGCCAAGCCGATATTCGACAAGATCGACGAGAATATGACTGCCCTGGGGTATGATCGCGTTAGCCTGGATGCCTCTCCTGATTTGCTCCTGGCTCCGGCAGCCCTGTCATCGACCACTTATTTTTATAGCTACTGGTATGACTGGTGGTACGGCGGCTATTATGGAGGCTGGGGATGGTATTATCCACCTTATTACACGGTGAGCAGTTATACGACGGGTAGCTTGTTAATGGTCATCAGTGATCCCAGTCAGGCTGACGACAGTCCAATCAATCGCTCGCAGGCATTGTGGGTGAGTGCTGCAAACGGACTCGTGAATTACTCCTATGACATTTCGCGGGTAACAAAGTCAATTGATCAGTCTTTCAAACAATCTCCCTACCTCACGACCAAATAAACCATTACGATCATGAAACGACTTATCCTTACTTTAACTATAGCAATTGCCGCGGTGACGTTAACCAAAGCACAGAACAGTTACGTCGACGTGGCCTATTCAATGGGCTTTGGAACCGGCGATATGGGTGACTTCATTAAGAAACCAAGCTTCAGGGGAATCTCTTTTGATTACCGCTATGCCGTGCAACCCAACATCGCTGTTGGGTTCAATGTGGCCTGGAACACTTTCTACGAAGAAAAGGGTTCGGATACCTACACCGTTGATAATGCATCACTTACTGGAAAGCAGTTCCGCTACAGCAATAACGTTCCCATACTGTTTACGGGTACCTACTTCTTGAGCCCGGAAGAGTCCATCTGCCCTTATGCAGCATTGGGAATTGGTACCATGTATGCTCGTCGGAATACGGATATGAACCTCTACACGCTCGAACAAGAGGGATGGCCATTCGTGATTCAGCCCGAAGTTGGCGTTCGCTTTCAGGCTGTCGACAACATGGGCGTGTTGGTAAATGTGAAATATTTGAATGGTTTCAAGGCCGGCGATTTTGATTCCGCACAATCGTATTTCACGTTGAACGTTGGATTCACATTTCACTAGGTATCTTAATTTAGTAACCAGGATACTTATAAAAAACGTCAATCATTCACGGCAGCTTTGCTGCTGGGAATGATTGGCTTTTACTTTCACGGTTTCGCGTACCCGCCTGCGTAACGAGGGAACTAGTAGTTGCGCAAGACTCAGGCGTCGTCGACCAACCAAATTGAAAGTACAACGACAAGGGTGAAGCCAGAAACTTAACAAATAGCATTCGCGTGGTGAAGCACCGCAGCAAACACGCATGAATAATTGACGACAAAAATCATAAGCCCATGAAGAAAATACTCTCCGTCCTGATCCTACTTCAGCTTTCATTGGCTGTGTATGCACAGAAAACCATCACACTCAATGGTTACGGCGCCTACGTGTTTGATGACAAGTTCGACACGTACTATTCCAGTACAGATTATGTGTACGGCAAAATTAAAGGAGGTTTTATGTGGGGGGCTGGTCTAGAAGTGAGAATACGCGAAGACTATGGCGGCGAACTCGCCTATTTCCGGCTCGACACCCAGGCGCCAATAGAATCTTACACACGCAATCGCACGATCGACCTTGGCGTAAATTACATTATGCTCGGAGGCGTGCGCTACTTGAAACTGGCCAATGAAAAGCTGGAACCATATGGAGGACTATTGCTGGGAATGGCTATCTTCAATAATAAGAACCCACAATTCAGCGAGGAGTCCAGTGCCACGAAATTTGCCTGGGGTGCCCGCCTTGGTACCAACATTTGGGTTTCTGAGAAGGTGGGTCTCAAATTACAAGCTTATGTTTTGTCTGCCGTGCAAGGCGCTGGTGGAGGTTTGTATGTCGGTACGGGCGGAGCCGGAGCTGGCGTGAGTACCTATTCGACCCTTTATCAGTTTGGACTAGGCGGCGGCCTCGTAGTAAAACTTAACTAATCCAGAACCTCAACATTCCAATAAACTCTAAAAAACAATTCCCTATGAAAATTCTCTATTACATCCTTGTCGTCTTTGCTGTAGTCGCATGCTCGTCGGTTACCACGAGCTTCGACTACGATAAATCGGCCGACTTTTCCAAGTATAAGACGTATGCCTTTACGGAACATACTGCCAAACTTCCCGAAATAAACCAACTCGACCGGGACCGGGTTCTTGCGGCAGTAGATACCGAGATGGCTAAGCGCGGCTATACAAAAGCTGAGTCCTCACCCGATATTTTGGTCGATGTATTTCTGAAGACTGAAGAAGAAATCAGTGCCACGGCAACCAACACTGGCGGTTATGGCCGGTGGGGATATGGCTACGGTTGGGGAGGCGGCACCACGCAGGTTGACTATAATAAATACACGAAGGGTACCTTGTTCATCAGCCTCGTGGATCGTGCAACAGAGAAAATTGCCTGGCAAGGTCGCGGCTCCAAGACGCTTAACGAAAATGTAAAGCCGGAACGCAAAGAGGAGAACATCAAGTCTGCTATCGCTGCCATCTTTATGAAGTATCCGAAGGCTCCCAGCAAATAAATCGGCTGACGCCATTCAAGGTACCAATCCAGGACCATGCGCCTCTCCATCTTCTATTCAGTGAATACTGTCGTAGTAGCGGCAACGCTGTTTGTACTCATGATCGCTTTGATCATTTTGGGGCGGCGACTATCCAAGAACCGCGTTACTCCTGATCATTCCAAAAATCCTGGCAACGCAGCTATGACGACTTCGTTATACGCGTTGCTGGGATTATTGTTAGCCTTTACATTTGGTATGTCAGGGGATCGCTTTCGCGTACGACGGCTAAACATCGTCGAAGAATCGAATGCCATTAGCACGGCAGCGCTACGGGTCCAATTATATGCAGATTCCGTTCAACCCGCCCTCCGGAAATTATTTAGAGAGTACCTTGAGACACGGATCGCGTACTTCGAAGCGGGTGCCGATACTATGAAGATCAGCCAATCACTACAAAGATCCCAAGATACAGCCGATGCCCTTTGGCTAATTGCAGCATCAAACTCCCGCCATCCATCCAATTTCGTTGCTTCAAATCAAATGGTCCCCGCATTGAATCAAATGTTCGATACGGCCAACTCGAGATTCTGGTCGGAATACAATCGCACACCATCTTCTATACTCACGATGTTATTTCTGCTGTGCCTGTCATCGGCTTTTGTGGCCGGCCATACCTCGGTGGGCGAAGGAAAATTTGACTGGTTCATGGCCGTTGGATTCTGCCTGCTGATCTCAATCGTCATCTACTTTATCATTGACCTCGACAAGCCCCGCGCAGGGATCATTACGCTCGAGGAAAATGCTCGTGCGATATCCGACTTGCGCCGCATCATCAATGAGTAGTTCCGCTTGGTACCGTTCGACCAGAAGACTCGTCTGCCGCTACGTATCACTAAGGTCCTGTTAACTATTGACCAGGTGTACCCTGGTGCCGTCGGCGAATCATCACGATTTGGAGCAATTAATTGCATCCGATTGCATAATTTACCGGATGAAACTGCCATTCGTGCACAACTCCCCTCGGATTACAGCAAGCATCACCCTTTTGTGCGCCGTGCTTTCTTTATGGCAATTGCCTGCGTGTGCACACGATGGGTACGACCTCTGGCTTCGCTACACGCCCATCGATGCCACGACAGCGGCGATCTATCGGAATGCCCTGCAAGGATGGTCTGTCACATCCCGGACTGCCACGGCCGAAGTTATTCGGACAGAACTGCTCCGCGCCTTTCCGGGTATCCTCGGCACCACCCTACCCGAACTTCCGGTGCCGAACGTTCAGCATCAGCTCGTTATAGGCACTGTGCAATCTCCGCTGCTTGCCGCGTTAGCCCCGCAGTTGCAAGGTGTGGCCGAAGATGGATTCCTGATAACTCCCGCGACCATCAATGGCAAGGCGTCTTTGGCTATTGTCAGCGCTACCGAACAAGGAATGCTTTACGGCACCTTTCATTTCCTGCGCATGTTACAGACGGAACAGCATCTGACAACCGTAAAGAGTTCGCCACGCACCCGCGTAAGAATTCTCAATCATTGGGATAACCTGGATCGTACTGTAGAACGGGGCTATGCCGGATTTTCGCTATGGGATTGGCATAAGCTTCCCGACTATATTGATCCCCGTTACTACGACTACGCGCGGGCTAATGCCTCCATTGGAATCAATGCTACGGTTCTTACTAACGTAAATGCCAACGCACTGATTCTTACGCCGCAATACCTTGAGAAAGTCAAGGCCCTTGCGGACATCTTCAGGCCGTACGGTATTCGCGTTTATCTCACGGCGCGATTCAGTGCACCTATGGAAATCGGCAAACTACCCACAGCCGATCCGTTGAATGAGCAGGTTCGTGCCTGGTGGAAATCCAAAATTGACGAGATCTATCGATATGTTCCCGACTTTGGGGGCTTTACGGTAAAGGCCAACTCCGAAGGACAGCCCGGCCCGCAGAACTATGCCCGCAGTCATGCGGATGGCGCCAACATGCTTGCTGCTGCCCTTCAGCCGCACAACGGTATCGTTATGTGGCGGGCTTTTGTTTATGATCACAACGTACCCGATGATCGTACCAAGCAGGCTTACAACGAGTTTAAGCCGCTCGACGGCAAGTTCATGAGCAACGTCATGGTGCAGGTAAAAAACGGCCCACTGGACTTTCAACCGCGCGAACCATTCCATCCCCTGTTTGGTGCCCTGCCGTCGACGTCTATTCTTCCGGAGTTTCAGATCACCCAGGAATATCTTGGCTTTGCCACGCATCTATTTTATCAAGCTCCCCTATTCAAGGAATGCCTCGACGCCAATACCTACGTGAAGGGTACGCCAGCACCCGTCTCCAGCATTGTTGACGGAACCCTCTACTCTCATCAACTTACTGGCATGGCAGGCGTAACCAACATAGGGAACGACCGTAACTGGTGTGGTCACCCCATCGCTCAGGCTAATTGGTACGCCTTCGGTCGACTCGCCTGGGATCACCAGTTGTCGCCGGAAGCGATCGCCAATGAATGGATCCGGATGACCTTCAGCAATAATCCAACGGTAGTCAAAACCATTTCAACCATCATGATGGCTTCACGCGAAACTACCGTGAACTACATGACGCCGCTCGGCCTTCATCACATTATGGGCTGGGACCACCATTACGGACCAGGTCCGTGGATCAGCAACAAGCCACGCGCGGACTGGACTTCAGTTTATTATCATCGCGCGGATGAAAAAGGCGTTGGATTCGATCGCACGGCCTCCGGCAGCCGGGCCCTCGAACAGTATGCGCCGCAAGTGCAAGCTATGTACAGCAATCCCAAAACATGTCCCCAACAGTATCTCCTCTGGTTCCACCACATTTCCTGGGAAAAGCGAATGAAATCCGGTCATACTCTTTGGGACGAAATGTGTCTCTCCTATCAGCGCGGTGTAGATACCGTTGCCTGGATGCAACAACAATGGAAGTCACTTGCTGGCAAGATCGACGGCGACGTTCACACACAAGTGTCTTCGTTACTCGCTATCCAGTTGAATGAAGCTCGCTGGTGGCGGAATGCTTGTTTGTTATACTTCCAGCAATTTTCCAAGCAGCCATTACCCGCCGGCGTTGAACCTGCAGATAAGACGCTGGAGTACTATAAAAGCCTGGAGTTCCCTTATGCACCGGGAATAAAACCAAAGTGGTAGCTCAATCCACGTATGGCTCGATTGTTTGAATCGTGCCGTCGGCATTGTACTTAAGTTCAGTCATTTTGATGTTTCTCAAATGGGTCCTTCCACCAGAGATTTCACTATCGTGGTAAAAGAGATACCACTTCCCTTTGAATTCAACGATGGAATGGTGGTTGGTCCATCCCAATACAGGTTTCAGTACAACGCCTTTGTAAGTAAACGGTCCATACGGATTGTCACCAGTGGCATAGCAAATCAAATGCGTGTCGCCCGTTGAATACGACAAGTAATACTTACCCTTGTATTTGTGCATCCATGCGGCCTCAAAGAACCTCCTGGTATTGTCCCCGCGCAGCAGTTCCTTTCCCGACTCATCAACAATGGAAACTTCTTTCACTGCCTCGGCGAACGCCGTCATCGTAGCGGAAAGTTTCGCCATGCGCGGTTTAAGCGCTGGCTGACTGTCCGCCGGTTCTCCACCGTTCGCATCGTAACTGCCACTCGACCAGCGTTGCAATTGTCCTCCCCAGATGCCGCCAAAGTACATATAGTGGGTGCCATCATCATCGCGAAACACACAAGGGTCAATGCTGTAGCTTCCTTCGATAGGTGTGCCCTCCGCAGCAAAAGGTCCAGCAGGAGACTTGCTCTTCGCCACCCCTATTCTAAAAACTCCGTCCTTGTCTTTTGCCGGAAAATAGAGGTAGTACTGACCTCCACTGAGCGCTGCATCCGGCGCCCACATTTGCTTGTCCACCCAAGGCACATCCTTTTTATCCAGCGCAACTCCATGGTCCTTCACCTTTCCTCCCACGGCATCCATCGAATACACATGGTAATCGCGCATGTCGAAGTGATCGCCATTGTCATTTTCCTTCACACCGGCATCAACGTCATGTGACGGATAGATGTATATCTTTCCTCCAAATACGTGTGCCGACGGGTCAGCGCTATACAGCTCAGTAACCAAAGGCTTTGATATAGTTTTCTTTCCCTGAAACAGATCTGCCTTTTCTTTGGACTGCGCCGAGGCATTGCTGAAAGAGATCGCCAGTATGGCAGTCAATCCTAGCGAACAAAAGAAATTTGGATTTACGAGGACCTTATAGTTTGTCTTCATGGCAGTAAGAAATAGGTAGTATCGGTTATTGGTTGATGCATGCTGTTATGAGGGAAGACATTTGCCCGAATGTTCATTTCGCGATTGGTAACCTCAAACTAATAAAATTTCAACCGATTGCAAAGGCTGGAGTCTTAACGGCCTTTTTTTACTAATTTTGATTCATTCTGCCCAGAGAGAACTTGAACACCCATGCAAGAACACAAAGAAGTCACTATTTACGACATCGCGGAGAAACTGGACATCTCTCCGGCGACTGTCAGCAGAGGTCTGAAGGACCATCCCGCAATCAAAAAGGAAACGAAGAAAAGAATCAAAGAGATGGCCCTGAAGATGGGTTATCAGAATAATACGTTTGCCAGCAGCCTCCGCTCCAGAAGAACCAATACGATTGGCATCATCATTCCGCGCATAAACAGTGCCTTCATGTCGATCGTGATTGCCGGTGTCGAGCAAGTGGTGAACACCAAGGGATACAACCTGATCATTAGCCAATCGCAAGAAGAGTATGAAAAGGAAATAGCCAGCGCGACAACTATGTTTAACAGCCGCGTGGACGGCCTTCTGGTTTCCCTGGCATCCGATACAGAAAGAATTCAGCATTTTGAATCGCTGCTTCGTAAAAAGATTCCCATTATTTTCTTCGATAGGGTATTCGATCATCCCGATTGCACCAGCATTGTCATCGATAACGCAAAGGCGGGATACGATGCCGTTTCACACTTGCTCGATCAAGGATGTCGTCGCATTGTATACATCGGCGGAGATGTCAAGCGGAATGTATATGCCGATCGGCTGAAAGGTTACACACAGGCACTGGCAGAGCGAGGAATCCCGTTTGTCGATAAGTATGTTATCACTGCCCGGCTAAGTGAGCAGGTAGGAATGGAAACCGCGCAAATGATTCTTCAAATGCGACCAAGACCGGATGGCGTATTTGCCGCAAATGATTCTACCGCCGTCGCGTGTATGCAGACGCTCAGGGACGCCGGCGTACGCGTTCCGGAAGATATCGCCATTGTTGGATTCAACAATGATGCTATCTCCTGGATTGTTCGTCCAAAGCTCACGACCGTGAATTATCCTGGCTATGAAATGGGACAGATTGCAGCCACTACCCTTATAAACGCTATTAACAAATCACCTTCCTCCAATCTCACCACGCTGGTGCTCAAGCACGAATTGATCGTCAGGGATTCATCGAATCGAAAAAAGTAGTGACCGCTATACACACTGTCTGAATTACACTACCTGAAATTTCTCCCTTCTGGAAATAGCTTGCCCTGGAACTTTACATCTCCGGCATCTGATCTTACATCCGCGGTTGCACTTCTTTCGTCAGCACGCGACATGGGTTTGGTGGTGAGTTCATCGTGCTCGAATGGTGTTAGCTTGCGAAGTAACTTTGAATAGTTAAAGCAGCGGCTCACAATAACATGGATCACCTCACCTTCTTTCTGAAGTTTACCCTCTACCATTAACAACGAGGATTGCAGTATCTCGGGTCGATACTGATTAAACAGCTTTTCGAATACCACCAGATTGGCGCATCCTGTTTCATCCTCCATCGTTATAAAACAAATTCCGCTCGCCGTTCCAGGCCGTTGACGAACCAGCACCAGACCAGCGACTTTCACTCGATCGCCATCTTTCAATGATGTCAGCCGTTCAGCCGGGACAACATGCAGACTCGTTAATTCTTCACGAATAAAACTTACCGGGTGGGCTTTCAGCGATAGCGATGTGGCTGCGTAGTCATGGATCACGTGTTCCGAAAGCGACATAACGGGAAGATCTTGTACATGCTCATTTAAGGTTTCATGCTGTGCACCTCGAAAAACGGCAGTAGGCTTTTCCTTTACGGTCACCTCCCATAGCGCTTGTCTGCGTTCCAAACCCACCGACCGAAATGCATCAGCATCAGCCAAGCGTTCAAGCACCGCATCAGAGATCCCACTTTCCCTCAGGGCATGAACAGATACATATTCCTTCCCGCGGTGAGTTATCAACAACCGAGCATCCTCCTCACTCATTCCTTTGATCTGCCTGAACCCGAGCCTCATCACACAAAATTGTCCCGACTTTTCCTCCAGCTGATTGTCCCAAGCGCTCAAATTCACATCCACTGGTTCAACTTCCACGCCATGCTTGCGGGCATCTATTACAATCTGCGCTGGTTGATAAAATCCCATGGGCATACTGTTGAGCAACGCACAGGCAAATACATCGGGATAGTAACATTTTAACCACGAGGAGACATACACCAGCAAGGCAAAACTCACGGCATGACTTTCCGGGAATCCATAACTTCCGAATCCCTCTAATTGCTTGAACACCCTGCGCGCATACTCGAGGGTGTAGCCGTTTTTCGTCATCCCCTTAATGAGCTTGTCTTCAAAGTGCGAAACCTTACCCTTCGCCTTGAAGGTTGCCATACTTCGGCGTAATTCGTCCGCTTCAGCCCCGGTAAAGCCTGCTGCCACGATGGCAATTTTCATGGCTTGCTCTTGAAATAACGGTACCCCTAGTGTTCGTTCGAGTATCGCCTTTAATGCCGGCGATGGGTAATCAACCAGTTCTTCACCATTGCGCCTCCTGAGATAGGGATGCACCATGTCGCCTTGTATCGGACCAGGACGCACAATGGCTACTTCGATAACCAGATCATAAAAACACTTAGGTCTCAACCGGGGCAACATCGATTGTTGCGCCCGACTCTCGATTTGAAAGACCCCTATTGTGTCAGCATGACTTACCATTTCGTATACGGCAGGATCATCCTGGGGAATGTTCGCCAACGTCAGGTCCAGTCCATAGTGCTGTTTCGCCAAATCAAATGCTTTTCGAATACAGGTGAGCATTCCCAATGCCAACACATCAATTTTCAGGAATCCCAGCGCTTCGATATCATCCTTGTTCCATTCGATGCAGGTCCGGCCTTCCATGCGCGCATTAAGTATGGGACAGAGATCGGAAAGCTTACCTTCTGTAATTACAAATCCGCCTGTGTGTTGACCCAGTTGTCGTGGGAATCCCATGAACTGCGCTGTGAGCTCCAATGCTTTGCGAAGGATAGGGTCGTGAGCGTTCAATCCATGCTTGCCAAGGGTTTCCTCGTCAAACCACTCTTCCGTGAATTCCCACATCGAGGAAGAGAGCCGGTTGATGGTATCAACCGACAATCCCATGGCCTTTCCCACATCACGGATAGCCCCTTTGTGGTGCTGCTGAGTCACTGTGGCCACAATAGCTGCTCGATGCCTTCCATACTTTTCGTAGATGTATTGAATCACTTCTTCGCGCCTTTCGTGCTCAAAGTCCACGTCAATGTCCGGAGGTTCATTGCGCGCCGACGACAGAAACCTTTCAAAGAGCAGTTCAAATTTTGAAGGATCGACAGAAGTTATTCCCAGACAGTAGCAAACCGTTGAATTGGCTGCCGAGCCTCTTCCCTGACACAAGATGTTCTTCTCCCTGGCATATCTCACCAGGTCAAATACGGTAAGAAAATACTCGGCATAATTCATTTCTTCAATGAACTTCAATTCAAAGTTGATAGACTCCCTCACTTTCTCAGGAACGTTGTCGCCATAAATTTTCCCGGCACCCAACCAAACTAACCGGTTGAGCGCTTCCTGTGGATTCCCATTGCCTATGACTTCCCTGGGATACTGATATTTTAATTCTGACAATGAGAAGCGGCAACTTTCAGCAATCTTTTGTGTCATCTCAATGGCCTCCGGATAGAGTTGAAATAGTCGTTCCATCTCCTCCATGGACTTCAGATGCCTTTCTGCATTCTGGTGAAGTTTATAGCCTGCATTGTGTATCGTACACTTCTCCCGAACGCAGGTCACTACATCCTGCAGCTCTCGACGAACCGGATGGTGATAGTATACATCATTGGTCGCCACTAACGGGGTGCCTTCACGTCTGCTTAATTGACCAAGACGATGCAATAGCTTGGCATCTGAACCAGTATAAAGTTTCGAAGCTGCCAGAAACAGATTCTCTCCGAGTTCTTCTCTATAGCGTTTCAAATCGCGGATGAACACAGGATCAAGCTCAAACTGTGCATTCAGATTACCGGGCGGAAGGACGATAAATTTTGATCCACCAGACAGCTCGAAAACGTCGGCCGCAAACAGATGGCATTCACCTTTCTCTGCTCGCATGTTGCCCCTGGTAAGTAAGGCGGACAAATTTGCGTACCCTTCCTTCGATTCAGGAAATGCCAACAGGCTCGGCCCATTTAATAGTTCAAGTCTGCATCCTGGTAATATTCGGATACCCGCGGTTTGTGCCGCTACGTGCGCCCTTACAATTCCAGCAAAAGTATTTCTATCCGTTATGGCAATTTCGGAATATCCTAAAGCTGCCGCCTGTTCCACTATCTCCTCGGGATGGGAAGCGCCCAGCAGGAAGCTAAAATTGGTCGTAACCTGTAATTCGGTGTAACGCATCTGTCAGGAGAAAAAACCGTGTATAAACCATTGGTAGTCCTGATCATGGTAGTGTCCCAGGCGAAATATCCAATATCGCTGGCCGTGTTCGTCTTCAACCTGGTAATAATCGCGATGCTGCCCCTGCTGAATCCACCACTCCTGTTCTATGCGTTCAGGCCCGTCGGCCCGCGCTATCCGATGAACTTTTCCCTGATACACGAAAAGCATGGGAGGATAATCGGGTATTGGCGCCGATACCTCTATGCGCTCTGGGGGATCGAGCAATTGTGTCGGACGCGGAACATCCATCCTCCATGCTGAGGAGGCCGCTTCGGCGTGGGATGTTGTCCTTCTGTATGATCTTTCCGGCCAGTAATGCTCCGCCGGTAAATACCGGAGAACTTCGATCCCTCCCCTGTCAATCATCCGATCTACAAGTTCCGATAACCTTTCATCTTCCAATCCTCCTCCTTCTTCCCATATTCGTTCCTGTCCTGCGGGATTATCCTCCACCTGTGAGGCCTCCAATACAAATAATTCTATTCCAAGTCCAGGCTCCAGACCCGATATCTTGTGTTCAAATAGCCGCATCAGGTGTTTTACGTGATGGGTAGGACGATGAGTGCCCACCTTAGTTTCCACGAATTTTCCGTCGACGCGATATCCTTTTAATGAAACTCCCCTCAATCCCTTTTGTTCTTTTTTAAGTCGTCCGCAAAGGGTCACCAGCAATTTCTCCAGGGCAATCACAATGCCCTCCCGGGTAACGATCGGTTCCATGCAAGGCAGGCGATCCTGATAATTAGGTGGCAGTTCAACAGGCGTTAGCTCATCGATCTGCAAACCCAAAGCCTTATCAAGCTGGTTCAACAGGGCCTGTCCAAATCTGCGTCGAAGCACCTGCCGCGACATATTCATAAACTGTCCGATTCGATGTAGCCCCAGCTTATGCAACCGCTGAGCATTTTCAGGTTCTAGGCGTAAGGCTTCTGGTGGAAGGCCCGCTATCGCTTGTTGCAAAAGGCCTGACTTAACAATCAATGGCGCCTTGCCAAATCGCGCTATCGCCCACGCAACTCCAGGGGTATCCGCCATTCCAATCCTGACGCCATATCCACGGGCATTCAAACGCGCAATTATCGCATTCTCGTATGCCTCCTCTCCTCCCCACAAATGTGCACATCCTGTTACTTCCATTAACAATCCTCCAGGCGCATCCACAGACACTGTTGGCGTGAACCTGATGCACCAGGTGGCCAGCTCGCCCAACACCCTCGAAGCCAAATCCGGCTCATCGTCCCGGGCCTCAAGCCCTGGCACAAGGGCACGCGCATCAGCCAGCACCAAGCCTACATGTATCCCTTTTTTTTCTGCATGAACGTTGGTGGCGCTGATCACCATCCTGCCGTGCACCGAAGATCGCAATACAAAGGGTCGATCGTGAAGTGATCGATCGCCCAAAGCAAAACTGTCAGTTCGCAAGTGTGGAAACCATATTGAAATGTACCGGCGCGTCATCCTCCATCTGATTAACCAACCCTTCGTCTGGAATCGTTCACGAGAAGCGTGTTCTGTGCTTCGTATTGATTATCCTCTGCCGTTTCGAATTTTCCCTGTCGATAACGAATCGTCCAATTACCCGTGATCCCGTTTCTGAGCCTTAGCAATTCTACGTGCCACCGTGGAAGCCCGACACCTGGAAGATTGTCAATCTCCTCGCTTGGTGCTGATGCAATGCGCCATCGGGAAGCCGAAGAGGTGATGCCTGGATGTACTTCGTTTCTGATCAGGAAGCCTGTAGTCTGGCTTTGTTCCGCCGACAACTGAAGCCTCCTTGAAGCTGTTAGATCCAAACCTCCCACTTCGGCCACCACAACGGCGATGGCGCTGCATTTCAATGCCTCTTCTGTTGCCCACAACACATCGCGCGCCTTCCGTATATCAACAAAAATCACCTGATCCGGTTTAACACCGAATCCCATCAGCGAAGGTGGAAATACTGTCCGTGCTGAACTTACCCATAACATTATCCCCCCATCACAAAGCATCGGTGAAGCCAGTGCTGCAATAAAGCCAACTGTAGCAGCCATGGAACACCTCGCGCTTGCACGATCCAGCTGAAACTCATGCACTACCCCCAACGGTAAAGCCCCCAACGGAAATGCCTTTCCCAATGGTCCTAACACACTGTTCATCAATGGGTTTGCAGCCGGCCTGAAACCTTCCCTATGAAGTATGTCCTGCTGGAGTTGTGCTATTATTTCTGCTTTCGCTAAAGCCATAATCGGCAGGTGATCATGGATCAAATATACTAATATTGTTAGTATATAAACTAATATTTTTAGTTTGTCAGGAATTTTGTAGAGATGGGGCAGACTGCGTGGCGGCACCAGGAATAGCGCCCTATTGGTCGCGCAGTACCTGTATGGGATTGGACAGGGCCGCGCGAATGGCCTGTCCGGAAATGGCGATCAAGGAAACGATCATCACCACTAAACCTGGAACGACCACCATCCACCAATTCAAATTGACACGATAGCTGAATCCTTCCATCCATTTCGCTGTTGCATACCAGATAAGCGGAAAAGCCAGGAGTGAACTGATGCCGATAAGTAGTACATACTCTTTTGCCAGCATGAGCAGGATATTACCCACCGATGCTCCCAGTACCTTGCGCACGCCAATTTCTTTCGTGCGCTTAACCATGGATAACGATGCCATCCCCAACAAACCCAAACCGGCAATGGCTACAGAGATGACGCCAAATATGCCCAGCAATTTGGCAAACAATCTGTCGGAAGCATATTGATCTTCATAAAACGAACTCATGAAGTAACAGGTAAACGTGTCGTTGGGGTAATGCTTCTTCCAGATATCTTCCAGCTTCGTCATAAAATCTCCTTGTGATGATGCGAGTTTGAATGATACATAACCATATTCGAATGGATGCCTGAAAATGAACATTACTGGCGTAATCGGTTTATGCACTGATTCATGGTGATAATCTTTCCAAACCCCCACTACCGTGTATTGAACCTTGCCCTCTCCAATCAAGGTTGTGCTCACCGCGTCGGCCGGACTTTTGAAACCCAACGCCAGGGCTGCTGTTTCATTCAGGATGCAGGAAGCACCTGGCTCACGCAGGGCAAAGTTCCGACCCCCTACCAGTTGCATATCGAAGGTGGGTAGAAAGCCCTCGTCGATCCACATTACGGCGAAAGACTGCTTTTTCAAATTGTCAGAACCTATGGCCTGTAAAGCCTCATCGTGAAATCGGATCTCCTGACCCGGAATGTTGAAGGCGGAGGCCCCGCTCACAAACTGGGGAAGTTGCAAGACCTCGTTTCGAAACGACGCATACCGGACATACCTAAGAGAATCTGAATTGGTAGAGGCAGGTCCGCGCAAACTAATCGTCTGGCCCGAATTAAATCCTGCATCCATGTCGCGCATGAAATTTATCTGTTGTTTCGCGATATAGGTCACTCCCACCACGGATACGGCAAGGAACAGTTGAAAGATCATCAACGCGCGTTGCAGTGTGTGGGCATGGCCCTTGCCTTCACCAAGCTTGTTCTTCAGCATGGCTACCGCCTTGAAGCGAGTAATAAAATAGCATGGATAGAATGAAACCAGGGCGGTAGCCAGAACGAACACAAGAGCACATGCCATCCAGGTTAAAGGTTCGGGCTTCGCGAAAGAAACTCCGTCAAATAGCCAGGTATTGTATGGCCCTGTGAGTAGCGCATACGTTGTGGCACCCAATAGGAAGGTTAAACCGGCGAGCAGCATAGCCTCTACGAGAAACTGGCCGCTAATGATGGCCCTTGAGGCACCAAATGCCCTTCGCACTCCCATTTCTCCCGTGCGCGTCAATGACTGGGCCAGCGACAGATTTATGTAGTTCATCCAGGCAGCCATGAGCACGAAAACTGAAAGCGCCACCAACGTATACGGTAGCACCTTACTCACCGGTGCCTTTGCCTCGCCGGTAAGCGGCTTGAGAAAATGTAACTGCTCATAGGGACGTAACACATGACGGGCTGTGTGTCCCTTGAACTTCAGGGTTGTGATATGTTCATTGGCAATCCTGGTCAGCGACTGATCAATCGCCGCGACTTCGCCAGCGTTCTCGTTCAATCGGACGTAAGTGAAAGTCCAGGGCGAATCGAAAGTGCCATCGCGAGGCACCCAGCCGTAAAAGCTGAGAGTCGACCAACTGAGCAGAAAATCGTAGTCTATCGAAGACGTGGCGGGTATGTCTTCGAAAACGCCCGTCACCATAAAAGGCAATCGTTCATTGAAATACAAAGTCTTACCCATGGGATCGTCTGTGCCGAAATACTGCGTAGCGGCAGATTGTGAAATGACGACAGACTTAGGAGGCACTAGCGCCTGATCAGGGTCGCCGGCAATCATCTTCACCGGAAAGACTTTGAAGAACGAGCTGTCCACATACAACATATCCTGATCAACGATTCTCACGTTCTCCGTGAAGATGTAGGCTCGCTCGTTGTACACCCGTGTTACCGCCTCGACCTGCGGAACGTACGCATGGATAAGAAGGGCCGTCCGGTCATGCGTACGAGCACTCTCAAGGACAGGTTGATCATCCTGATATTCAAAGTAATCGACGCGGTGGATGCGATCACCATTCGCATAGAACTTATCGTACCCGAGGTGATATTGCACATAACTGTTGAGGGCCAGAAAGACGGCTATGCTCAACGAAAGGCCGATCACATTAATGATTACAAATCGCTGGTTACGCGCCAGGCTGCGCATGGCTGTAATCCAATAGTGCTTAAGCATGCATGCAAGTATAATACGATGAATAATGAGTAATTAGCAATGAATAATTAGTAATTGTGGAGGGCCTATCGGCCCATAAGATAAAAAGAGCCGCGGAATTAATTTCCTCCTCGACTCTCTTACCTTAAGCCCCGATAGGGGCTCCCCAATTACTAATTACTAATTATTCATTACTAATTTTTTTTCCCGCCTGCTCATAGCTGACCAGTTGCACGCCGCGGCGCGCGATCGCTTCCCGCACCTTCTCGCTCGTGAAAATGGTCGTTACGTCCTGGCGGCCTTCGGCCACGTCGGTGTAGCCGATATGGCTGATGGCTTTCAGTTCTTCGTCGTTGAGGCCGGGGTGCTCAACGAAAACATAAGTCTTCCCGTTCTCCAGCTTATTGATCATGTCGACAAATGCATCGATGCGTTGCTCTGTGTTTTTGTCTTTCAGGTCGACGCGGGCATACGACATCGGATTTCTCGAGGGATCTGAATCTACGGTTGCGAGCTTAAATTCGTCGGAAACGCGCGCTACCATAGCCCTTACGTTGGGATCAAAGCCCGTGGCGCCCATGTGCCCGGAAATGTGAGTCAGGCCCGGAATGTATTTTTGCGCGAGTTTGATTTGTGCCCGGAGTTCCCGCTCGATATCATCCAGTTTCCAGCCGTGATCCAGGATGGCCTGGCCGGGGTAGTTTCGGTTCTTGTAGAGCATTGGATAAAAGTAACCGTCTTCGTTGGTGATGCTGGGGCAATCCGTGATGGGTCGCCACTTGATGTTATCCCACTCGCTGGTGATGGCAAAGTGGAGTCCTACGTCGGCCCGGGGATTCTGCTGCAAGAGTTTTACCGCTTCGGGGAACCAGGGCGAAGGAACGATCACTTCGATAGAGGTTTCGATTCCTTCGCGGTAGGACTTCACGAGTGCGAGATTGCCAGAGTGTGAAAAACCCATGTCATCTCCACGCACAATGAGCCTGGGGGAATTATCCAGCACCTTGCGCACGACACCGCGGCTCGTCCGCTCCTTCTTGTCGAACGAGCTGCGGAAAGTGGTAGTGACGTAGTCTTGTTCAAATGTGCAGGTGATCACTTCGTGATGTGGGCTCTCAATATATCGCAGCATGAATTCAATTGTTCTTTCGTCCTTCCAGGAGTAGCTGCCGGCAATCCTAAAGGGAGGCAGTCCAACGCGATTAGCCCGTGCACCAGCCACCAGGTAGGGCCCAAATTTCTGGGTCTCGTTGTATTGCCACTCTCCTTGTCCGAAGTTCAACTTATGCACAACGGAGTCAGTATTGAGCACCAGTTCACAGCTGCCCGCATTAAAGTTGACAGCCAGGCTTTGCAGTCGTCGGTCGTTCGTAAACATGGCGTACGTCTTTCCCGCCACTTGTTGCTCCAGGCCAGGGTTGGGCTTTCCAACGGTAGGGGTAAGCGCAAGTGACGCCAGCCGGCTCTTCAGGGTCCTTGCCGCGGCCCGATCCGCCGGAAGTTTGCCCGCTGAAAAGCCAGGCAGAATGTGTTTCCACACGAGGTTGAGTTCGCGCTGCATGTCAGCCGTTTCCGCGGTGATGGCAATCACGGCATCCTGTTCGGGCAACACGAGAATAAACTGGCCGTAAGCACCGTCGCCACGATAACTGTTGTGCCTGCTGCGCCACATCTGGTAGCCATAACCTTGCAGCCAGTCGCTGGAGTCCTTTCGCGCCTGCGGGGCGTCCGGATCTTGCATGATCTTGGCGGTTGATGCGTCCGCAATCCAGGTCTCCGGAAGAATTTGCCTTCCATTCCATTTGCCTTTTTGAAGGAACATCTGACCAAATTTCGCCATGTCTTCAGTCCTCAACCGCAGGCCCCATCCACCGGTATTGATGCCATCGGGATCCGTTTCCCAATCCATTCCGGTAATGTTGAGGGGAGCAAAGAGTCTGGGCTTAAGGTATTCCAGAATGGTCTGCCCGGTCACCTTTTGCACGATGGCCGAAAGCATGTATGTAGCCAGAGAGTTGTAGACGAACTTAGTTCCCGGTTCGTGTACGACGGGCACTTCAAGAAACGAGCGAATCCAGTTGTCGCTGCCCCGTGTAGCACCGGTAGGATCCTTGTCATGTCCCACACTCATGCTTAACAAATGTTTGACCCGCAACGCTTTGAGATTTTCGGAAGGATTGGATGGCACGTCATCAGGAAAGAAAGAGATCACCTGGTCCTCGACGGATAATTTCTTCTCGCTCACGGCGAACCCGACGGCGGAGGCGGTGAAGCTCTTGCTGCAAGAATACAGCGTGTGTTTCAGATCGGGCCGGTATGGATTCCACCAACCTTCTGCGATCACCTTACCGTGACGCAGCACCATGATGCTGTGAAATTCGTGTTTGCTATTGGCGGCGGCATCCAGGAAAGCAATGAGTGCTTTGGACGAAACGCCTTCAGTCTCAGGCGTGCTCCTGGACAAGGTCAATGGAGACTGGGCCGGGAGCGAAAAAGCAATCAGCGTCAGAAAAAGGATAAAAGCGAAGCGCATGCTGGTGGTGGTTATCCAACCAATTTATGAGAAATCCCGATACGCGCACATTCCGTTTGTCAAACTCATAGATCTAAACGGTGCAGGGTGGGGAGCCGTCAGGCGGGGCGGAGTAATGTCTCGAACGAATCCCACACGAAACGGGTGGCTTTGACATCTTTTCCTCCAAAATGTACGGTCGTCTCGTCGGCGGCAAGGCCGCCGATCGACTCATAGAATCTGCACGCAGGTTCGTTACCATTCAAGACCCACAAATAGTAATTGGACCGGCCAGAATCCAGCAGTCTGCGCGCAGCGCCTTGCATCAACGCTCTGCCTATACCCCGCCCTTTCAGATCAGGCCGTACATGAAGATTGTCCACCAGTGCACGGTAACCGTTCTGGGGCTGGTCCATGACGGCTATGAATCCGGCTATTTTATTCTCGTCATCAAGGGCGAGCAGGATGAACTCCCCTGTGGCCAGGGTGGTCACCTTTTCAGACCAATACGCGAAGCGTTCACCAGCCAGGTCGTTGTCCAGGTATTCGTCCGACAAAAGTCCGCGGTAAGCGATCATCCAACTGGATGCATGGAGGGTGGCGATCAAGGGGGCATCGTCATTCGTTGCTATCCTCAGAATTGGATCGACGGGCATGGCGTAGTGAAGGTGTTATGTTTCCCAAAGATACAAGTGGCGGAAAATTGGGCCAAATTTTATTACAAAAGCCCTAATATGTGTTTAAACACATTACAGTCAGAGAATTCGTAATGGCGATAGGTACCCGATTAATTTTGTCGTTAAGAAGCGACTATGTCATGATGAAGGTGCGGGAAACTATTTTATCTTTAACAGACCAGCCATAATATTTTAATCACGGCCCGGCTGTCGAGGATGCGTATATGAAGTGTGGTCAAAATCGATATGTGAATGATTGAGCACCTCCTGATCGTTTACCGGGGATCCAAATTCCGATAATCATGCGCGTGTTAAAACCGAGGAACGTTGTTTTCATAACGGGTGCGTTTGTCACGCATCAGGGATGGGATCATTGGAAGGCCTACTTCGAGGAGCATGGATACAAGACTATCGCACCGCCATGGCCTTACAAAGATCTCGCTCCGGAATTGCTGCGCGACCGGCAACCCTACGACACTGATCTGGCCGAATTAACGTTGGATGAGCTCATCGATCATTACTCGGGTATAGTTCAATCGCTGCCGGAAAAGCCCATTGTTGTGGGCCATTCGCTTGGAGGACTTATAACTCAGATCTTAGTGAATCGCGGTCTTGCGGCGGCTGGTGTTGCGATACACTCGGTGCCCCCGCTAGGCGTCTTTCCATACGAATTTTCATTCCTGCGCGCGGGGTGGAAAGCGCTTGGGCTGTTCACCACTATCAGGAAGACGTATCTTATGTCGTTCAAGGATTGGCAATATGCATTTGTGAATGGTATGCCTTTGAAAGAGCAGCAAAGGGCGTATATCGAGAACGTGATTCCGGAATCGAAGCGTGTAGCGCGGGGAGGACTTACGCGTGCCGCGAAGGTGAACTGGGAAAAGCCTCATGCGCCGCTGTTGCTAACTTCCGGCGACAAAGACACCATCATTCCTGCACACCTTAACCTGCGCAACTTCAAGCGCTATCCGCAGGACGGTTCCATTATCGAATACAAGGAATTCCCAGGAAGGAATCATTTTGTTCTCGGTCAACCGACCTGGAAGGAAGACGCCGACTATATTCTGAGTTGGCTCGAAAAGGTTTAGGCTTCAGTCCCCCATACTTTTTCCGTGCCTCGTGTCCGGCAAACAGCAGCGTCCATCTGTATGATTAGCCTTTTATTCAGGCAGCCTTATTGCTTCTTCAACATCCAAATCCCGAACCGGTCTTACGACGACAACACAATATATCAGGAGTTTTTAATCATTTGATTAAATTGTTTGATTAACTCTCAGAATTTGCGTTCCTTTATCCCGCCGCCCAGACGCCGAAACGCGAAAACGGTGTGTTCCTAATTGCTGACTACGAGGTTCTTCCACTGGGAGGCCTTGAAACAACTCGCTATGGCCAAAAAAAAGAAAGCGGTAGAGGTAAGTCTTTCCACAGAGGAAAAAATCAAAGCCGCCGCCAGTATGGTTTTTACTAAAAAGGGCTACGCTGCCACACGCACGCGCGATATAGCTGAAGAGGCGGGTATCAACCTGGCACTACTGAACTATTATTTCCGGAGCAAAGAGAAGCTTTTCGAGATCGTGATGGTGGAGAAGATGAGCAAATTCTTCGGCGTGGTGTGGCAAGTGCTGGAGAGTAAAGCCATGTCATTGGAGGAAAAGACCGGATCAATCGTCGCCAATTACATCGACCTGCTCAATGCGAACCCCGATCTGCCCATCTTTATACTCAGCGAGATCAGAATGAATCCGGCACGGTTTGCCTCACGCGTTCCGCTTTCGAAGGTTGCCGGGTCAGACTTCATGAAACAGATCAAGAAGCAGCGGCCAGACCTGCATCCCACGCAATTTCTCATGAATCTTCTGGGACTTGTGGTCTTTCCTTTTATCATGAAGCCGGTGCTCGAACAGTCCGGAATGCTGACGGAAAAGGCGTTTCAGTCACAAATGAATTTGCGGAAGGAGCTGATCCCGAAGTGGGTTAAGGCGTTTCTCAAGACTGCCTGATCCTCGTCAATAAAAAAATGTGGCAGTAGTGAAATTTTCAGATCATAATTTAAACAAATGATTAAATCGTTCGTTTAACCGAAACAAATACAAATACCAGTATCCGTATGAAATCATTTCCTCTCCTGGTGCTTTTGTCGGGCCTTCTGGCCGGGTCCCTGCCCATGCACGCCCAACTTACCCTTGAACAATCTTACCAGCTGGCTGAGCAAAATTATCCGCTCACCAAGCAGCGCGCACTCATTTATCAGTCGCGGGACTTTTCCCTTCAGAACGCGACGACCGGGTATCTACCCGCCGTAGCCATCAACGGACAGCAAAGCTATCAGTCAGACGTAACCGGCCTACCTTCACTTCCCGGCGTTGAACCACTCGTTCCTCCCGTGAGCAAGAATCAATACAAAGCTTATGGTGACGTAATGCTGTCTATTTATGATGGTGGCGTAATCCATGCACAAAAGCAAGCCATTACAACCAACGCCCAAGTTGAAGAACAATCGCTCCACGTAGAATTGTACAAACTCAGGGACCGCGTAAACCAGTTATACTTTGGCATCCTGCTCTTCGATGGTCAACTGGAACAACAGGTACTCGTGCGTCAAGACTTGGAAAACGGTTTGAAGACAGCAGAAGCGTTCATTGCGAACGGAACCGCTTTAAAGAGCACAGCGGATTTGCTGCGCGCAGAATTGCTGCGGAATGAACAGGTGGATATCGACCTCCAGGCCATGCGCAAAGCGTATCTGGAAATGCTGGGGCTTCTCATCGGCCGGGAAATTTCCGCCGGAACGCTCGTCAAACCCCCGCAGGCAAACGTGGTGGCTGAAGTGAATCGCCCCGAACTCCAATTGTATCAATATCAGCGTAGCCTGCTCGATGTGGAACAGAAGCGGTTGAATACAATCATAACGCCAAGGCTATCTACATTCCTTCAGGGAGGCTACGGAAGGCCAGCGCTGAACATGCTCGAGAATAATCCTGATACCTACTATATTGTGGGCTTCAGGCTCAACTGGAATCTTACCGGTTTCTACAACCGAAAGCGCGATAAGGAGTTGATCGACGTTCGACGCAGCGGCGTTGACGTGCAACAGGAAGTTTTTCTATTCAATGTCGGCTACCAGGTCCGCCAACAGCAAACGGAGATCGATCGATTTGCCCAACTCACAGCGAGCGATGATGAGATCATTTCCTTGCGCGTAAAAATTAAAGAAACGGCATACGTGCAACTGGAAAACGGCGTCCTCGATTCGAGGGAATATCTGCGCGAAGTGCAGGCTGAAAGCCTGGCGCGCCAGGCGAAGGTGTTGCACGAAATCCGAATGCTGACGGCGCAATATGAACTGCAGACCACGCAAGGTGCTAAGTAATCCATGTCCGGGATATCAAAAACAGAATAACAAATCCAGTCTATGAATAAGGTTCGCATGCACTTCAAATTCAGTACTATCCTGGCCACCGCGGTAGCAATGCTGTCCTTGGCCTGCTCCCCAAAAGAAAACGCTTACGACGCGTCCGGTACATTCGAAGCCGTAGAGACAATTGTGTCTGCAGAAGCAACCGGCACATTAAAAGCTTTTGACATACAAGAAGGGCAAGTGCTGAAACCCGGGGAACAAATCGGACATATAGACAGTCTGCAGTTGTACCTGAAGAAAAAACAACTTCAGGCCCAGATCCGGGCAGTACTCGCACGCAAACCAAACACCTCCAAACAACTCGCCGCCTTGTATGCGCAGCTCTCGCACGCGCGCAATGAACAACAACGTGTGGCCCGCCTGCTAAAATCCGATGCTGCTACACAAAAGCAATACGATGACGCAACGGCGCAGGTGTCTGTAATTGAACGACAGATCGAAGGTCAGCAATCAACACTCGCTGTAACAACCAACAGCATCGGCGAAGATGTTTTGCCTCTCCAGGTGCAAATCGAGCAACTCAACGACCAACTTTACCGATGTCGTGTCATTAATCCTGTAGCCGGTACCGTGTTGGTGAAATATGCCGAAGCGTTCGAGATGACTAACGCCGGCAAACCACTCTACAAGATTGCCGACTTGTCAACGATCGTGCTTAGGACTTACGTTACCGGAGAGCAGCTTCCGGCGCTGAAAATCAATCAACCCGTAACCATATTCACCGACGACGCCGGCGGAAAATCTGCCTCATCGGAAGGAAAGATTGAATGGATCAGTGACAAGGCAGAGTTCACACCCAAGACCATACAAACCAAGGATGAGCGTGCAAATCTGGTCTATGCGGTGAAGATCAGGGCACCTAACGACGGTCGCCTGAAGATCGGCATGTACGGGGAAGTAAAATTCTGATTAGCGGTGTATGATTGAACTTAACGAGCTAACGAAGACGTACGGAAAGGAGAAGAAGGTCGCGGTTGATCGCGTGTCGTTCTCCGTTTCCCGTGGAGAGCTCTTCGGATTGATCGGGCCCGATGGAGCCGGGAAGACGAGCATCTTTCGTATCCTCACAACCCTACTCCTACCAGACGGCGGAACTGCAGCCGTCGACGGACATGATATTGTGAAGGATTATCGTGCCATCCGAAATACCGTGGGTTACATGCCGGGCAAATTCTCGCTGTACCAGGATCTTACGGTGCGCGAGAACCTGAACTTTTTTGCCACTGTATTCGGCACCACCATTGAAGAAAACTACGATTTGATCAAAGACATTTATGTCCAAATCGAACGATTTTCCGATCGGCGGGCAGGTAAATTGTCCGGGGGAATGAAGCAAAAGCTAGCCCTCTGTTGTGCCCTCATTCACAAACCGACTGTGCTATTTCTGGACGAACCCACCACCGGCGTGGATCCCGTTTCACGACGCGAATTCTGGGACATGCTAAAACGGCTGAAAGAACAAGCGATCACCATACTCGTGTCGACACCTTACATGGACGAAGCTACGCGCTGTGATCGCATCGCGCTGATACAGGCGGGTCAAATTCTGGCTATCGATACGCCCGGAAACATTACGGCCTCGTATGGTGATACGTTGCTGGCGGTGAAAGCCTCCAACATGCACATCCTGTTGAAAGCGCTATCAGCTTATTCCGGTACGCTCAACAGCTATGCGTTTGGCGAGTACGCACATGTTGCGCTGCGAAACAACCAGTCGGAAGCTTTGGAACAGTGGCTGCTCGACGCCGGTATTGAAGGGCTTCAAATCCGTTCCGCTCAGGTAACTGTTGAGGATGTCTTCATCAAGTTGCTCGGGAATCGCGCTACGGTATAAATGATTAGTCCGAAGACACAAAGAAACCGCCAAAAAAAATGGAGAAAGTGAATCCGACGAATGCAAATGGTACTTCCCTGAATCCGGAAAAGGAAACGGTCATCGAGGCACGGGAGCTCACGAAAAGATTCGGCGACTTCATCGCTACCAATGCCATAACACTGGACGTCTACCGCGGCGAAATTTTTGGCTTCCTGGGAGCCAATGGCGCAGGCAAGACCACCGCGATGCGCATGCTCTGCGGGTTATCAGTACCCACCTCAGGAACGGCAATCATAGCGGGTTATGACGTATACCGACAACGTGAATTGATCAAAAAGCATATTGGCTATATGAGTCAGAAGTTCTCCCTTTATGACGATCTAACCGTTCGCGAAAACATTCAATTTTTCGGCGGCATCTATGGGCTGACCAATGCGCAGATCAAAGACAAAAGCCAGGAACTGATCGCAAGGCTCGGCCTGGAAAAAGAAGCCGCCCGACTGGTGGGAACCCTGCCTCTTGGCTGGAAGCAGAAGCTGGCCTTTTCGGTTGCCATCCTTCACGATCCACGTATTGTTTTTCTTGACGAACCGACCGGTGGCGTCGACCCCGTTACGCGACGTCAGTTCTGGGATCTCATCTACACCGCCGCCGACAACGGGGTTACGGTATTTGTTACGACCCACTACATGGATGAAGCGGAATACTGCAACCGCATTTCCATCATGGTCGATGGTCGCATCGAAGCACTGGATGAGCCACAGCGTTTAAAAGAACAGTTCAGCGCGGAATCCATGGAAGAAGTCTTCTACACGTTGGCGCGCGGCGCCAGAAGAAGTGACTAACCCCCACCCTGCACGCAACATTCATGAAACGATTCGCCACCTTCCTGCGCAAAGAATTCGCCCATGTGCTCCGCGATCGAAAGACTTTGCTCATTCTCTTCGGGATGCCCATTGTGCAAATTCTCATATTTGGATTTGCGCTAACGAACGAAGTTACCAATGCCCGCATCGTCATCGTCGATCAGTCTAACGACCCTATGACGAGGAAAATCATCGACCGCCTGGAGGCGAGCCGGTATTTCGATATCGGCGAAACCGTGTCGGATCCCGCGCTCATCGAACCCTCATTCCGAAGCGGCAAAACCAAACTCGTCGTCGTGTTCCCCAGTGGGTTCGAGCAACGTCTCGCGCACGAGAACACCGCGCAGGTGCAGGTGCTTGCCGACGCATCGGATCCCAATACAGCCACCACCCTCACAAATTATGTAAGCTTTGTATTACAAGACTTCCAGCAGGAATTGTCGCTCACCACGGCTGTCCCCTACAACATCCGACCAGAAGTCCGCATGTTGTATAATCCACAATTGAAAGGCGTGCACAATTTCGTTCCCGGTGTGATGGCGCTGGTGTTGATGCTCGTCTGCGTTATGATGACCGCTGTATCCATCGTTCGCGAAAAGGAAATGGGCACCATGGAAATTCTCCTGGTATCGCCTTTTCAACCGCTGATGGTTATGGTGTCGAAGGCCGTTCCATACTTGTTACTTTCCATCATCAACGTCATCACCATCCTGTTGCTGAGTGTATTCGTGCTTCATCTTCCGGTAAACGGCAGTGTGCCGCTGTTGATGGCAGAGAGCATATTGTTCATCATTACCTGCCTAACCATCGGAATTTTCATTTCCGTAAAAACTGACTCACAACAAGTAGCTATGCTCATCTCGTTGATGGGTATGATGCTGCCGACCATTCTCTTCAGCGGATTCATGTTTCCCGTGGAGAATATGCCCATTCCACTTCAGGTGATCTCCAACATTGTGCCGGCAAAATGGTATTACATCATCGTTAAGGCAGTTATGATCAAGGGACTTGGCTTTCAGGATATCTGGAAGGAGACCCTGATTCTCGCGTGCATTACCTTGTTCATGATGGTGATGAGTCTTAAAAATTTCAAAATCCGTTTAACATGAGAACCATTCTCTTTCTACTGCAAAAAGAATTCAGGCAGATATTCAGGAATCGGGTAATCCTCGCCATGATCGTGGTCATGCCGACGGTGCAGCTCATCATTCTTCCCCTTGCAGCAGATTATGAGGTAAAAAACGTGAATCTCGCGGTAGTTGACAGAGATCGCTCGCCTTATTCACAACGTCTATTGTCCACCATCACCAGCTCAGGCTACTTCCGGCTCGTGGGGTATGATGATTCTTACGACGCGTCTTATAAGCGCATCGAAAGTGACGAGGCCGATCTCATCCTGGAAATACCGCCGTATTTTGAAAGAGACCTCATTCACTCGGGCAGCAACAAATTATTCATAGCGATTAATGCCATCAACGGCACGAAAGCCAATCTTGGTGGCGCCTACCTGAGTACGATCATTCAGCGATTCAATCGCGACATCCTGACTACGCTCCTGCCACCTGAGCGTTTCAACGCATTTCCAGTAATTACAGTCGCCGCCTCCAATTGGTTCAACGTACACCTCAACTATCGCCTATTCATGGTGCCTGGCATTCTGGCTATCCTCGTGACCATGGTCGGGGGATTTCTTTCGGCGTTGAACATCGTAAAAGAGAAAGAAATCGGCACCATTGAGCAAATCAACGTTACCCCCATACGCAAGCACTATTTCATTCTCGGAAAGCTGATTCCGTTCTGGGTGTTGGGTAATGTGGTGTTTAGCGTGGGGTTACTCGTTTCGTGGCTGATATACGGCATCATTCCCGCGGGTAACCTGGCATTGCTCTATGCCTTTATTGGCGTCTATCTCTTGTGCGTGCTGGGACTGGGCCTGCTTATTTCTACATTCTGCGAAACGCAACAACAGGCGATGTTCATCATGTTCTTCTTCATGATGATCTTTATTCTCATGGGTGGACTATTCACGTCAACGGATAGCATGCCGGACTGGGCCAAAGCGGTATCGCGTGCCAAGCCGGTAACCTATCTTATTGAAGTGATGCGCATGATTGTGTTGAAGGGAAGTCGATTTTCCGATATAAGCCGGCAGCTCACGATCGTTGCCCTATTTGCCGTCGGGCTGAATGCGCTCGCAGTATGGAATTACCGCAAGGCAAACTAATCCTCCTCTAGGTGAAGTGCGGGATGGTGTGCAGTGTTTGAGGTACTGGCCGCACGTTGATTTTTAAATGATGCGCCTTGAATGTAGCGATGAAAGTGTTGCGCTTTGTGGGATGGTTAAAGGCGGAGCCATAGGAGCACTGCGGCGCAGCGGGTGTGCTTCGACGCGATGCGTCGGGGGATCGTGCGTGCGTACTTGGAAGGGCTGGCGTAGGAAGGGGCGTGGAGACTTGAAAGTTTTTTAAATCCATCATACGCGGAGTCTAAGGAGCTTCGGAG